>ERZ808278.255-NODE-255-length-41366-cov-6.070732_pt1 | contig 41366 bp, 69 predicted proteins | sample MGYA00521239_ERZ808278 | MGnify/ENA primary metagenome ERZ808278 (study PRJEB31516, sample SAMN03275600) | gut metagenome | biome: mammalia-associated habitat; material: feces | host: Papio cynocephalus | place: Kenya | collected 2012-07-17 ... | reverse complement strand
TAAATAATAATAAAATAAATAAATAAATAAAAAAAAAGGAGTATAAAGAAATATCATATAATCCATTAGTGGACAAGTTCATAAAACCCCCTATTTCCCTATAAAAAATGAAAGGACAAAAAAGATGAAAAATAAAACGTGCTTTATAAGTGATCTTCATTTCGGACATAAGAATATTATTAGGTTCGATAACAGACCTTTTCAATCTGTAGAAGAAATGGATCAAACTTTAATTAATAATTGGAATAATAAAATTAATAAAAATGATACAGTATATATTCTTGGAGATATCTCTTGGTATCCTAAAGATAAAACAGCAGAAATATTATCTATACTTAAAGGTAATAAATACTTAATAACAGGCAATCATGATAATAAATTAATTAAACATGATATTATAAGAGAACAGTTTGTTGAAATATCTCCATATATGGAAATTAGAATTCCATATAATAATATTCAAAATCAACAAGTAATATTATCTCATTACTTTATGCCATTATACAATGGCATTTATAGAGGCGCAATTCACTTATATGGGCATTCACATATAACTGATGATAGTATATTGGAAGATAATATTAAAGCCTATATAGATAAAAATGGACGTAATATAAGGGCATATAATGTTGGATGTATGTATTCCTATATGAATTTCACTCCCCAAACCTTAGAAGAGATCATTGTTAAAACAAGTAAATAGACAATAAATAAAGGAGAATAGAAAATGACAAATAACGTATGTTGCGTAAACAAAATGCAAGAATTGTTTTGTAATATAAAACGAAATATCCTATTTAACAATAATAATAAATTACCAGAATTTGATAATGATAAAACTTGCATAGAAAATTGGGTTGAGTGGCTGATTATCCATTATTCTCATATAGATAACTATAAAACATTTGAAGATATGATAAACCCTTTAATTTTTAAAGAATACAACAATATGCTCCTTGTAAGGTATGGAAATGTCTATGATTATATAAATGAAAATACTACGATAGATGATTTTTGGAATAAATACAATGGTTTATATAAAGAATGTCGAAGCGTTGTAATAAATGTAAAAACATCAGAAGTAATTATATTACCTATGGACAAATTTTTTAACATAAATGAATTACAAGAGACTTCTTATGATAATATTTTGAATAAATTATCTAATGCTCAATACAATTATTTACCAATAGAATATTCTGATAAATTAGATGGCTCAATGATTTGTGCAAGATATTATCAAGGAGATTACTTATTAACAAGTTCTCAAGCATTAAACCCCGAAAATTCATGGAGGTTGCAAGATGCTTATACAATGCTAACGGATAATTATAAAAAGATGTTATATGATCATCCTAATCAAACATTTATTTTTGAATATATCTCACTAAAAGATCAGCATGTTGTTAATTATACAAAAGAGCAAGAAGGGCTATATTTAATAGGAGAAAGGGATGTAGTGACATCATATACGTATTCATACAATTGGTTAACTATAATGGCAAAACAATATGAAATTAAAACTACTGTTTTATTTAATACGGATATTAATTACATTATGTCTCATCTTGATGAAAAATCTTCTGATCAAGTAGAGGGTTTTGTTATTAATATTGATGGCTATCGTGTGAAACTAAAATATAATGACTACGTGACTATGCATAAAACTTTATCATCTATGGTGTCTCCTAATTATATTATTAAAGCTATAGCAGATAAAAATTTCGATGATTTTATATCAAAAGTTCCTTCATCTTATAAAGAAAATATTCAATTAGTTGTCGATAAGGTTTTTAAATATATTAAGTATAAGAATGAACAAATTAATGCGAATTATTTAGACGTTAAAAATAAAATGAGTATTGAACAAAAAGATTTTACAAATAGAAAAGAATTTATTCAACATATCAATCAATATTGTAATAAAGACATTCATCAATATCTTATTTGTAAATACGACAATAAAGAATATAATTTGATAAAGTCAAAAAATGGTAAGTGTATAAAAATAAAACAAATTGATGATTTCTTGGAATTTATAAACGGAAATAATATTAAGTAATTTTTTTTAAATAATATTATGATAAATTATTTTAATAAAACCTATTGACAATTTACATTTTTTGTGTTATAATTGATTTGTAGTAAAGAAATTCGTGATATTTATTGAGGTTTATTATGTACTATAACTACCACGCAAAAATAAAAAAATTAATTTTCGATGGTCATCTTGTCGATCATAAATATGTAGACAAATGGAATAATATTTCTCCTGCATTAGTACTGTTTTTCGACAATCATAAACCAATGCCTGTCAGAGATTATAGGTTTTTAGAATACGAAGAACTATTAAAAGATTATAAGAAAGGTTGATATTTTATGCAAACTAAACAAAAAATGGAACAATTAAAAAGTTTGGACAAAACTCTTTATAATATGATGGCTTATTTTCAAATAGATAAGATGAATATTCCACTACCTCGTGATAAATTTAATAAATATATTTTGGCTATTAAAAATCAATCAAATTATATTGATGATATTAATGAATTAAATAGAAAATACAATATTGATGCCTCTGTTTGCTTTTCTCCTTTAGAAGATGATTTAGTAGATTTACTTACTTACATATTTAAAGATAATAAAAATGATTGGATTTCTTATTGGCTTTATGAATTAAACTTTGGAGAAGAAGCTAATAGTATGACTGCCTCTATTGAATCTGATATTTCAGACACTGGGTCATTTGCAATTCCTTTATTTTCAATAGACGATTTGTATAATCTTCTTATTGCAGAATATAATAATTGCTTAGATAGTTATCTTTATACATTCTGGAAATTACAAAAGGATGGTGTTGACAAATGAAAATAATTAAACAACCTAATAATCGAATTACTTGTGAGTGTTGCAATGCAGAATTAGAGTTTGAACAAAAAGATGTATTTAGTGCTGTAAAAGGAATGCTTAATACAAGATATAAAGCTATTAAATGTCCTTGTTGTGGTAATATCATAGAAGTATATAATGAGTTGTATAAAAAATTATATAGTGAAAATACTCAAAGTAATGGCAATAAGAATTCTATTTCTCAGAATAATAAATGTTGTGATAGATGCGGATCAACAACGGCTTATCATTACGTACAACCCTCAGGTGTATTTATTGAGGAAGGGGATGTATATACTACTCTTTGCTTTGATTGCTATAAATCATTAACAGAGGCTATAGATGATGCAGAAAAAAAGAAAATGGGATGGAATAGTAATGGACAAGTATAATAAAAATAATCTACAAGAACAACTTATTGATGCATTAAATAAATTTTTCATAGTAGTTGAAGATATTGCTTATAAAGATGCAAAGATATTATTAATGAATCCTTTGGAATTACTTGACTTACCTATGGAAAGTTGTCCACAAAATTGCTATTTTATCTCTAAAATTGATCAACCGCTTCATTCTGCTATTATGCTTGTTGAGGATTCTGATGAGAAAAAACAGGCTTGGGATTTTATTAAAAAGTTCCCCGATCGTGTGTTTCGTGGAGAAAAGGAGGATGAAAAAGTTGTGTGTTAATGCGATTAATAGAAAATGTAAATATTGTGGACAAAATCTAAAATATGATTATATTATTAATGAGGGAATGTGTGTCTTTTGTGACAATTCTAATTGTGCAGTAAAACCTATTACGGATTATAACTTTGCAAGTTCTGAGTTGTTTCAAAAAGAAATTGATTTGATTTCTTCTGATAAATGGAAGGAGTAAGTATATGAATAATGAAAAAAATATATATATTGATGTTGATATGTTGTTACAAAAAATTAAAGATTTTCGTAATGCATCAAAAGGGAATGAAGAGGTTTTTTCTGGTTTTGATGATTTGTATTGGATTGGCTATGAAGAATGTTTGACTGCTATAGAAGATACTATCGATTATCTTAAAGATACGAAAGGAGTAACAATATGAGAAATATGATAAATTCTATGAATTGTATGCACTGTGGTGTAGAGATAGATAAATGTATTAATGGAGACCAATATTGTAAAGAATGCTATCAAAAATCTCAAGAGGCTTTATTACATAATTATAAAAAACATGATAAACCTTTTAAGACTAAAATGTCTAATTTTGAGAAAATAAGATCGTTTAATTTAAATGGTTTGTCTAATTTCTTAGATAACTTTTCTGAAGATGATAACCCTTGGATTGCATGGTTTTCTAAAAAATATTGCGATAATTGCGAAACTGTTCCCTCACAATATATTGACCCATATACAAATAAACAAAGTGAATGCTCTTATTGTGAAATCAATAATAAGTGTAGATTTTTCTCTACAATGGATGAGGTGCCTTCTCCTAAAGAGATTATTTCCTTATGGTTAATTAATGAATATGATGGATGGTATGAGCAAATAAAGGAGAATAATAATGGATAGTAATACTAATAATAAGAATAATAATACATGCGATCATATTATTTGTTTATTTCACTCTTATGAGGATTACAAATTAATGACTGCATTCGATCTTAATGAGAAAATTATTGATGTTCATTTTTATAACGAAATGATAAAAAGTCATTATGGATATAATGATGATTTACTGCAAAAAGAATACTCATGGGATGATTATTGTAATGGACGTAAAAACACTAATATTACTAAATTTAAATTTTGCCCTATATGTGGAAGTAAAATTGATTGGAAGTCCTTAAAAGATTGTTATGCTAAAAATGTCAATTAATGACAATATTTATAGATAATAAAATAGTTAAAAAAAAAAGGAGATATTTAAATATGACTGTTGGAGACTTAATTGATTTTTTAAACAATATTGATGATAAAAATGAAAAAGTTTATATTATGGATCAAGTCAATTCTATTTCTTCTAATATTGATTGTGCGCTGGAAATTAAGTCTTGCTCTTCTAAAAATATATGTGTTTATCCTGTTGGTGTTAATCTTTTGTGTTATATGTAATTGTAATTGCTAATTAAAATAAATTAAGGAGATGTTTTAATATGAAAATTCCTAAATATATTGATAAACTTATTGATAGGCGTTGTAGACTTGCAGAGGAACTTAATTCAGTTGCTTGTCAATTGGATGAATGGTGTGAGAAAAATGGAATTGATACTTATACTGATTATCTATGCACTGGGGTTCTTATTTATTCTGAACCTTCGACTGCTGCTTGGCATACTCGTGAAGATATTAAAAATTTATGATTTGTTATTATATTAAATTATTTTATTTTATTTTATTTTATTTTAAAGAGGTGTTTATAATGGCTCATAATTTACAAAAATATGCAAAAATTAAAATTAAAGATTTAATTAATTTCTTATCCTACTATAATTTAGAAGATGATTTTTGTGTAATTTCTTCTGGAGAACAATGCTTATTTGATTTTGGTTATATCTTAGATGCAAATAAGGATGGGAATAAACAAACTAATTGTATTGCATTGGAAGTTTCTAAACCTATTAGTCAAGCAGATGAGTTTACAATTCTTAAACAAATTAATAACTTTTGGGAAGATATTTTGAAAAAGGATGAGAGGGTGTAAATATGAGTATAAATATGAGAAAAGCTATGTTCTGTGGCTCTTTTGACCCATTTACCATTGGTCATTTAGACATTGTTAAAAGAGCTTCTAAAATGTTTGATGAAGTACATATTCTTATTGCCGTTAATGCTAATAAGAAAAGAAATTATGATAGTAATTGGATGGCATACGCAATTCAAAAAACAGTAGAAGATGAAAATATTACTAATGTTATAGTTGTTTCTTTCGATGGTCTTGTTGCTAAATATGCTAAAGATAATCAAATAGATTACTCTATTAGAGGTCTTAGAAATTCAATGGATTATAATTATGAAGAAAATATTGCAGAAGTTAATAAATTAATTAATGATAATCTTGAACAGATTTATTTGAGGACTTCTAATGCTGCTATTTCTTCTTCTATGGTTAGAGAATTGTTCTCTTATGGCGAAGACGTTAGTAAGTTTGTACCAAAAGAAATATATAGAGTTATGAGAGATTGCCGTACTCTATCTCAAAAAATTTGGTTAAATTATTAGTATGTTAATTAATTGATTTATTAATTTATATTGAATATTATTAGTGTAAATTGTATTATAGCGTATGAGGCTTATTTTTAGCTTCTACGCTTTCTTTTTATTCTTTTAATGAAAGTATATTAGTTTATGTGTTTCATTGATTGTATATTGATTTTGAGACTGTTGTGGTGAGTATTGTTCGTTTGTTGACTCATTTATTATTTATTCTTTATTATTTATTTGTTGCAAATTTTATTTCTGAAACAGTCTTTCGTTTTTATTAACTTTTGTTACTATTATTTATTTGCTTCTAAATTTGTTTGTAAGACGTTTTAATATTAATTGATATACTTTCATTGGTTTGTTATTAAAATGCCTTATACCTTAATTTTGGGATTGTGAGAAGTATTGTAGGAGGAACGTGTTGTGTATTTGTTCATTATGATGTTACGTTGTTTATTGTTTATTAATCATTTATTGTTTATGTTATGCCTTATATAAAATTTTTTTTAAAATTTTTTAAACACCCCTATATGCTTTTTTTATTTTTTTCTTGGAAATTTGTAAATTCGTTTTTTTTATGTTGAGAAGTTTGTTGTGGATTTTTTGTTTTATGTTTGTTGTGTTATCAATTTTTTTTCAGATGTAGTTGTATACCCAATATAGTGTATATGTAAAAGTAAAATACATATAAAAATGTAAATTCACTTTTATATGTATACAATGACAAATAGACGTATTTGTCGTAGAACTAAGACGTTAGTTCAAATATTATATTCAAAAAAAATAAATTAAAAAACAGAAAGAGGTAATTAAAATGACAATGGTAGTAGTAATGGTAATGGTAATGGTAATGGTAATGGTAGGATTAGTTTTAAACAATCAATATGTAACATCTAATGTAAATGAGTATGATTGGACAAACTTTGGAAAAGATGGAATAAAAAGTAAAACTGTAAAAATTTCTGGATTTGCTTTTTCTAAGAAATATAAAGAAGCAATTAAAGCTTTTGAAGAAAATGAAGAAAAGAAATATTTGAATTTTATAGAAGAGACAAAAGAGCATGAAAAATTATATGAAAGAAAAATTAGAAATAATAAAATCAATAATTCTTTAGTAAAAAATAAAAAACTTACTAAAGACTATGAAATGGATGTAATTGTTGAAAAGTATAACAATTACATGAAAGAATTAATTAATAATTCTAATGTACTTGCAGATGATTTAAAATTTTTTGTTAGTTCATATGAAGTAAGATTTAATAAAGAAATAAACACTTTAAAAAGAAATCGTGAAAATCATGAATACCTTATGCAATTTTATGCATAAGGTATTCTAATCTATTTAAAAGGGAGAATACAAATGAAGTTTCTTAATAAATTTTTTGAAGAAATAACGTATAATACTTATGATGATTTTCTTAGTCAAATAAGTATTGTTAAATATATTATTCCTGAAAGCAAGGATGATATGTTTAATATTTTAAATTCTTGGAATGGTTATTTTAAAAGAATAACTATTCACAAGAATGAAATGGTTGGGGATATAAATAACGCATTATTTATAAAAAAAGAGAGGAAAGAATGGGTCCTCTCTAATAGTATAAAAGAATTATGTAAAATTTTAAGAAAAATAAAATGCAAAAATTACATAATTCCAATTATAGAAAAGGATGCTATTGAAATAGATAGTTTTAATAGCATTCAAAAAGATTTTTGTCTCTTTGAAAAGGGACATGATATTTTCCTTTTTGTTTGTAATGGAGATGAAAATGGGAGAATAATAATCAAGGATAAAAAATTTGCATTAAATGAACTTGAAGGATTTATTAGATGGTATTATGAAATACCAGACGATAAATTCTTCAAGCTTTTTGTAATTTCCTGTAATGGGAAAAAACAAAAAGTTTATAAATCTAATACATGTCATATAATCCCTATGTTTGAACATGGGGATTTAATAATTGGTACTTTTTCTCAAGGGGGAAAGTACTATTTAAATGTATTTGTTCTTGAAGAATAAAATAATTGAAAGTTAGAGATAGTTTATTGACTATCTCTTTCTTTGAGTTATTTTAACTCTTATAAAATCCTATAAAATAGTAGGTTGGTAAGTTTTGCTGTACTTATCCATTAAACGTGAGAACAGTGTAGCCGAAAGGCAGAAGGAGTTATTATGGCAAGATTTAATTTAAAAGAAACAGTAAAAAATTCAAACACAATTATATTTGCGTTTCCAACATCTCATTGTTATGAAGAATTAACAAGAAAAGGAGAAGTTTTTGATTTAGTTTCTCATTCTTTGAATGAAAAACAAGAAGCTTTTTTAAGATTAATGGATGATCATGTAGAGTATACAGAAGATATGATTTTAAATCGTTTCAACAAAAACCATGTTTGTTATGATGTAGTGAAAGTCACATTATTTCATAACAATAGAAAAACAAAACTTGGTTTTGTTGATGGAAGATTAGTAAGCAAAGAAACATCTATTGTTTATTAATCTTCATTGAAGTCCTAAGTAAGACTATAAACTGCTTGTTGTAATGTAGCCATAGCTGGTTCCAAGCCCAGTTGAGAAATACAGAGGACAACGTCATATAGACTTAATAAGTCCAAGTTTATATGAATGATAGTTGTAGGACTTGTTTTTGTTATATCTTATGTTCAGTGTAGGAGAATAAGTAATAAAAATAAAATATTGCAAGAACGAACTGAACTACTCATGCTTGCTACAAGAGGGAAAGGAACTATTATGAAAAGAATAAAAAAGACAACCTTAAAACATGTAAGAAAACTTGCAAAAATTGCAAGAAGTTATGAAAAGAAATTAAATGATGAATGTATGGCATTTAAACGTCCTCAATATATCAGTGAGAGAAATCGTATTCTTAATAAAATTAATGATCTTCTTCATTGTGAAATTCGATATGATGATGATTACGAATTTCTTTCTCGTAGAGATAATTGGGAAGAAATACACAAAGGTAATTATAAACCTTATTTATGCCATATAACACAAATAGATTTTTAATTTTTATCATTTAAAACAATTGAGAGTTAAGCATAAGCAATTTTGTTTGTGCTTTTCTTTGAGTTGTTTTAAACAATTCAATATTAAAATAATTTTTAAGGAGGTACAATCAAATGAAAAAGATTGTAAGAAAAGTAGTATTTGCAGTAGAGGTTATGAAGTGGATGAGAAAGAATGGATTGTCTTTCAAATGGAGATATATCCACGAAAATGATGGCTTGTTTGCACGCTGGATGGTGTTTGGCAAAGCAGACAATAAGTGGTATGAATTATTTGCTAAAGAGTATTTCAATTCTGCCATTAAAGAAAATTCTATTTCTATTGAATTAGCAGAAGTACAATGGATTAACAAAAAATCTTTAACAAGAAAAGATTTGCTTTTTAAAGAGGCAATTCCATTTTATTGCTAAGAAAACTGAAAAAAAAGAGAAAGGTTGAAAAAGACATCTCTATAATCAAGTCTTATCCGTCCACTGGTAAAAATCCAGTGCCGATGTGTCCATCACTATATATGTAAGGACGAAACGGAAGACAGGAAGTGTCTATGTAGTTGTTAGGTTGGGAGACTGCAACTACAGGTATATCTCTACCATCGTGGGAGACGAGAAAAGAGAAATTTAGGGAAGAAAGGTGGTGAAATCCCTTATACGAAAGAAAGCCATAAAAATCTTATGAATATTGTACATAAGATAAAAGGGTATTATGGCTGAATTTTCTCCCGTGGGAGCAAAAGGTGAGAGGTCTATTGTGGTTTAGAGGTCATTTCTTTGTGGAAGGAATATATATCTTGTCAAACAGGAGATATATGTTAAAAACAGGGGTGAACTTTAAATAAACTCCGAAAATTAAAAACGCAATAATAATTGTTTTTATAAAATTTAAAAATGATTATATATGCGTTTTTGGCTTGATTACCGCCTACTCCTAATACGTGTCTTTTTAGATATTACAGACGTTAAAGAATAATATCTTATATTCTACCTTGAGTAAGTAGAATGAATAGAGTTTACTCAAAAAGGAGGGATGAAACCATGCGTTTCTCTAAAACTCCGCAAGAGACTTTACTTGTTGAGTTAGTATATGAAAGTGGTAAACGAGAAATCGTCAAATCCCCATATGCTAATAAAGACAAAACAATCTGGTACTATCGTACTCATTGCGTAATGAGTGATGGCGAAAAGATTATTGAGGTCTTAAAGGTTAATTTTGATTGACCTTCAATAAGTATAGTCTACATAGGTTGGTAAACCTTTGTGTTGTACATAAAGCTTCCACTCCTTCGGGAGTTATAAAAAAATAATTAACATTGGGGAAGCTGCCATATAAAGGTACGCTTATTAGCGGAAAGGAATTTATTATGAAAAACACAAAAATAACAAACAAATCAAACAAAAAAACAATAATGATGAAGAGAAGAAGAAAATTCTTCTCGGGGGTTTTAGCAATAGCTTTATTAGCTACTGCAAGCTCAGCTTTATGGGCAAAAGCTCATAAGACATACATTTGTGATATTAAGTATGTAAACGATTGTATTGTTTATGTTGAACATCCAAATGGACAAGAATATGGAGTTCAAGTAGAATCACAAGAAGAATATAAAAACCTCTTACAAGCAAAGGTCACTTTTAATGAGTTGACCGATTGGGAGAAATATTATACAATAAATAATATTTCTCCTTGTAAAGAAAGTGGCGAATTAATCGTTAATCAATAAATATTGAAAGTTTGCCATAGAGTATAACCTATGGCATTCTTTGAGTATTTATTTAACTCACTAAAATAACTATCGTATTGGTTTAATTTATTCATATATTCCAATACATAATGATAGATAAGAAAGGAGTAATATATATGAAATTTATTGAAACAGGTGTTAGATTGCAACAAGAAGCAATGACAAAAGAAATGGCTAATAAAGCATTTGAATATTCTTGCAAATGTTGTTGTAATCGAGGATTAAACATTCCTTGTGAGAAATGTCAAATTAGGATGGTACATGATATTACAATAGCTATTTTTGATGATTTTTCACAAAAAGAAAATCCTCTCTCATAAAGAGAGAGGTTGGACTATCACGTTGCTCATTTGCAATGGACCTGAAAAGTCGATGGTTTAGATAGTATCGCTGTTTAAAAGGTTTTAAAGGTTTATAAAGGACTTAAAGGTTTTATTACAAATAAGACTGGAGATGATTTTATGTACCAAGAAACTTTTACATTTAATATTGTAGATGTTTGTGATAGTCTAATTGCATTTCTTGAAAAAGATTGTGATCATATTACAATTAAAAGAAATGACTTTTGCTATTATCTCATTCTACATGGTTGCGAAGATGGTCATGTATGCTTTAATAATCAAATCTGCACGTTTGAAGAACTAAATGATTTGTTTAGAGAAGAACAAAACTTATCTTTAACCCAAAACATATGTGTTAATGTGTTCTGTTGTTTTGGGGCAACTCAACGAGAGTACAATGACGAACACACTCAAATCACATCAATGTACAAGAATAATAGTATTTTGATTATGGAAACTATTCCAGAGAAATATATGATTAATCTGAATTTTTCTTATCATAATCAATAGACCCATCTCAAAGTCTGTTATTATTATAACAGGAAATTTTTGAGAAGTCAATGCTATTAAAGTAAGTTTGTAAGAATGTATATAAACATGTTTTGTATAGATATACTCATTTGTATATTTTATACAACACCTTTTTAAGAAGATTGTAGGTGTAAGAAAACAATCTTCTTCCATGAGCAAATTGCTCAAATATTAAATTTCAATTTTTTAAGGAGGATTTTTTATGAAGTCAATGTACATGTTGGAGAGTGGGATTATGATAGGGAGTGATACAACAAAGAAATTCTTTTCAAAAGTTAAAGTATTCCACGTTGTAACGAAAGGAGATGGACATTTTAAGTTTGTTGATGTTAATAACCATAATAATTGGTTAAAAACATCAACAGGAGAAATCACAGAACATTGTGGCAATTATGCAAAAATTGTCACACAGAACTCTGTGATAAATTTGTGTAAAATCATTTAAATTTTTATTAAAAAACGATTGAAAGTTAAGCATAAGCAATTTTGTTTGTGCTTTTCTTTGAGTTGTTTTAAACAATTCAATATTAAAATAATTTTTAAGGAGGACAATCAAATGAAAAAGATTGTAAGAAAAATCATGTTTGGAGTAGAGGTAATGAAATGGATGAGAAAAACAGGTTTATCATTCAAGTGGAGATATATTCACGAAGCTGATGACTTATTTGCACACTGGATGGTGTTTGACAAAGCAGATAATAAATGGTATGAATTATTTGCCACAGAATATTATAGCAATGCAATTAATGAGAATATTATTGCCATTGAATTAGTAGAAGTAGAATGGGTTGACAAAAAATCCTTTGTAAAAAAAGGATTTCCTCTTTTCAAAGAGGCAATTCCATTCTATTGCTAAGAACTAAAATAATTGAAAGTTAGACATAAGTATTTTTGCTTATGTCTTTCTTTAAGTTATTTTAACTCTAATAAATTATATTTAAGAAAGGAGTGGTCTATTATGATCACAAAAGAAAATCAAACAAGCAGGTATATGAATGAGGCAGTGCGTGATGCATTGCATCTAATTCGGATTGGAGAATCTGCAATATTGTATTCTCCAATTGATGTAAAATTGTTAGAGAATCTTTTTGGGAAAGATAATCTAATGATCATTCATCTAACATCTGCTGAAGCTATGGCTAAGTTCGGGTATAACGGACAGTTATGGTTTGTCAGTTATAGTGAAGCCATATTAAATGTAATGGCTTATGCAGATGCAAAACTTTACATATTACATGATATGGGAGTAAAACTCTCAAAACGTGAAAAATCAGAATTTTTGCATTTAACTTCAAAATCAGAAGTTGAACATAAATTCTGGAAAATCTATGATAGGTATTGTGAAAATTTTGAAGATTAAAAAATATTAAAATTCAAAGTTTCATATATAATTGTCATAGTATATGCTACAAAAGTGTTTGAGGAACTTGAAAAAGTCAAGGTAAGTAAATAACATAAAAGAAAGCTTTTGTCCCCTGTAAAAATTTAAACATAAGATAAAAAGGAGTAATGAAATTATGAAGAGAATTGTTAAATTAGAGGTAATAATGGCAAATGCAATGAAAAATATGGACAAAAATGATAAGTTTTTTGTCGCAAAACTTCCATTAGAATATTTAGATGTTGCACCCAATCAAAGGGATAGAATATCTAAAGCTGGAATTGACAAAAAGCAAAGAAATGGGATAATGGAAAATGTGGAGCATTAAAAGGCACATGGCATTATGGGGACCAAAAAGTGTTGTTACAAGATGGGCAACATAGATTTTTGGCAGCAAAAAGAGCTATTTCAGAATATGGTAAAGAAATTGATGGATTATTTGTATTGGTATATCCAAATTTATCACATGATGAAGAGATTGATTTATTTCTTTATCAAGATGAAGGAGTTAATAAACTTCGTTACTGTGATAAGTTTAAATCAATTCTTATGAAACAACATAGAAATGAGACAGAGTAAGCAATGTTTTCCTTAATGCAAATTTGTGATAGAAGAGGTATATTATTACAAGGATATAATAATAAAAATATTTCTACAACAAAGAAAATTGGGTCAATCAAAAAATCCTATGAAATTATTCAAAATCAAGGAATTGAATGCTTTGATTGGATTGTAGATATTCTTGAAGGATCAAAATGTGATTATTTACAAGGTGCATGGAATGGTTGTTTCTTAAAAACATTAGCTTCCTTCTATAAAAAAGAAGATGCAAATGAAACAAAATATTCTTTAATAGAATTGCTTAAATTTAAAAAACCTTCAGAACTTTGTAAAGATGCAAGAGGGAATGAAGCTTTATTTAGAAAAGCAATTGAAGATTATACAGATCTTGTATAATAATAAAATACGAGTTGGTGAGAAAACCTCGTCATTAAAACTCACTCCTATTTTATAGGAATCCTATCCACCATCGTAAAGAAAGGATTAACATTATGTTTAATACTTCTTAAAAATTATTAAAGAAAGGAGGAGTTTTAATGACTAAAGAAATTGAGATTCCTCAAACATTTTTGCCAAATGTTAAAATGTTCAATGAACAAAAAATTGATCATATTTTGGCAGAAAATGATGCAGGAATTGATCTGATTATTCATGGATGTCCATATGATGCAGTTCAATTTAATGGTAAGTTGCTAAATTTTTCTCAGCTTGAGACTCCAATTCGAGATGAGTTAAATTTAGATAAAGACACTTTTGCCATTGTTATGGTATATTGTTGTTATAGCTTATCTATGACTCCATTTTATGGAAACAACATATGGATCATTCCTGCATGCAATAATGAAAACGAATTACATTATGAATTTGCTTTCATTAATTTAAGATTATTATGTAAATTTAGTTATAATTAATTTTATGACTTACATATTATCTTAAAATGAGTTGGTAAGATAACCTCATTGTCAAAACTTACTCCTCTTATGAGGAATCTTATCCGCTTTCGACTTAGAAAAGAGGTGATTTATATGAAAAAAACAATTTATCGGTTTTTATTAGGTTTGCCACTCAATTGAGTTCAGACTTTATTCCTAATAATGAAGTTAATTTTACTACTGACTTCATTTCAACACTTTAGTAGTAAATAAATAGTTGGTAGGCAAACCTCTTCAAAACCTACACCTCATATGAGGTATATTATCAACTGATAATATTATTATAACACATTTGATAAGATTTGTCAATAGGTTTTAGAAAAATATTTTAGAAAAAATTATTAAAATTCAAAAGGAGAAATGAAAAATGCAAGATATGAAATTTTATATTATGAACAACAACCATCCTATGGTTAATGGAGAAACAGGAAAAGCAATCTATTTTAATTCTTTTGAAGAAGCAAATACGCTTTTTGCTGTTCTTCCTGAAGATATGAAGAAAGAGGGGAATGTGAAAAACATCATATTGTTTTATGATGATGGTTATGAGGAATTTGGCTATGACTATAATATGGTCATAGAGAATGGAATTTTAACTATTTATGTAGAGGATGAAAAGTACAAAATCTATGATAGTGATGGAAACTATTTCAATTATTTTGGAGAAGTATCTCATGACTTTTCAAAAGAAATGGAGAAAATATCCAATATATTGTATAACGAAAAATCAAATTTTTTACCTGAATTTAATCTTTGTTTGTATTTTGATGAATTATTCCCTATTAAAGAAATAGTGCATATAAATAAATTCAAAGAAAATGAACTTCTGTATAAAAAGGATAATGACCCAAGCTATATTAATAGATTTGGAAATTATTATATAATTCAGAAAGAGGAGTGATATAAATTAAATAAAAAATTCCCTGTAGGTAGGATGGTTAGACCTTCAATGATGTTTAAGTGAGTAGGGAAGTAACTTATAAAAGTTAAGTAACAAAATCTCATAAAAGAATCTATATCCCATTTGATAAAAATTCACATATGTAATAATTTAAAAGGAGTAATAAAATTATGAAAAAACAAGTTTATACAAGAGAAGTATTGGAAGAAAAAATCAATAAAGAAGCTCAAAGAATTATTGATATTGTTGTAGAAGAATATCATCAATTTAAAGAAAAACTGTTGAGGGCTTCGACACAAAACGTATTTGATAAAGCTTTTCAAATTAATGCATATAATGATTTTGATATGTACTTTGAAAATGATGGATTTACGAATATGATTACCTATTATATAGAGAATGAATCTGATGTCATATTAATTAATCTCTATAATAGTTTATTAGGGATGAACAATAATATATTATGTAATTTATATGAGTTCTTATTTAATTACGAATCATTATCTACTGCAACGTGGGAAGATATTGATAATATAATAAGAGATTGTTATTTCGTTGATGTTAATTAATCAACATAAATATCAATGAAATAAACATATAATATTCCAACTGCAAGTATGATAGTAATGAAATCTTGTAAAATAACCTATCCATTCTTATGAATGTTATATCTTATAAACGATTGATAAAAAAAAGAAAGAGGTATTTATTATGGAGAATTTATTTACTAAAAAAGAAATTTTAAAATTCATAGAAGACAATATGTCTTTGAATGAAATCCAAGAAAAAATTGGATTTGAGAATATTGGGCAAGGGTATGGCTATAAAAACATAAAAGCTTTTGAATTAGGTATGAATAATGAAAATTTGGCAGATAAATATATTTGTTATATCCCAGAATATTGTTTCAGTGATATTACTGAAAAATTAGATATAGACTCTTGTTACACCTGTAAAGATTTTAAAGAGTTATGTAATGGAACAAAATATTCTGCTACATTTTTATTTGAAGCTGTAGATTGGCAACATCCAAGTAGTTTATTAAATGAATTAATGACAATGGATATATAAAAAAGGAGAAAAAATTATGAGAAAAGTATTATTTGTTGAAATTGGGATATTGTTACAAAAAGATAATGAAGCATTTTCATCATATAATCAAGTTTATGATAAAAAATATGGATATTATGATGAAGATCAATTCTTCGTAAAAACCATACAAGAAGGAAAAGAATATATTAATGATTATATTAAAAATGGGGTGATAAACACCTATGGCATTATATCTTTAATTGAAATAAGTAAAGATACACCAATTGAAGAATTAAATAACAAAGTTCCATTTTCTATAGTAAAATATAATGTAGAAGATGTAGTTTATTCTATCTGTAAAGATGAAAACAATACAATAATTGAAAATTTTATTAATCAATAATAATAAACGAAAGAGGTAAATGTTATGAAAAAAATTACAAAAACTTACAAAATATACAATTACAATGAATTGTCTGAGAATGCAAAAGAAAAAGTTAAAAATTATTATTTGACTTCAGAAATTAGAAATGATATATTCCAAGAAAATATTAAATATAGTTTAAGTTATTATTTTAAAAATAGCAAATTAGATTATCAATATTCTCTTAATAGCTGTCAAGGAGATGGAGTAAATATTTATGGTAAAATTAATGTGGATGATATATTTGATACTTTTGTATCAAAAGAATTGGATGTATTTTTAAGGAAAGATATTATTCCACAAATAAAAATGCATATTCCTTCAAAAGAAATGTTTGTAGAGTTTAAAGATTTCGTAAATAGGAATTCCCTTTCTATTATCATTCCTTGTAATTATCGTTATACGTATTCTTTAGCAGACAGATTATATCTTAATGGAGATATTTATGATGCAATTGATTTTTCTAATGAATTACTATTATGTGTCGATACTGTAAGAAAATTCTTAATAGAATACATTACTGCATTTAACAACTATTATGAAAAATTTGGATACGATTTTCTTTATAATATATCTGATGAAGATATGGAAGAAACTTGTATTGCAAATGAATGGCAATTTTTGAAAAATGGAGATTTCTTTGAATAAAACAAAACTTCTTTCAAAGAAAAAATAAGCAGTTGGTAGGATAACCTGTTTAAAACCTACTCTCTTTTAAGAGAAAACCCATCCACCAGTTCTATAATAAGGAGGTGATTCTATGAACGTAGCTTACTATTCTTCGAAAGAAGAAATGTTTGATCTTTTAAGCAAACACGATTTGTTTAAAGAACAATTAATGCTTAAATACGTAAATTCTGAATTTAATCAGTTTTCTGATTTCTCACACAATTCAGATTTACAATCAGATTTTTTACCAATTATTAATTAGTAATTATCTGAAAATTAAGAGTTGGCAAGCTAACCTCTTTAAAACTTGCTCCCTTTATAGGGATGTTATCCACAACTCTTGATATTATTATAACATAAAAATTATAATTTGTCAAGAGGTTTTTACAAAAAAAAATAAAAAATATTCAAAGGAGAAATAAAACAATGGAAAAAATTATCAACAGAACGACAAATCATGATTACAAAACAGTAAAAGAAATCTTGGCAATGGTTTATAATCAAAAAAGATATTATAGGGCTGCTAAAACATTGCAAGCACTTGCTTTAACAGAATTTGCAAAAGAAATAGAACAAAGAGGTGCAAAAATCTTAAGTTGTAGCCCTGTTAATATTCAATTTGATGGGAAAGGGCATTTGACCGTTGGAACATATTTAAAATACACATATGATGGATATTTTATTTATTATATTCAGTTTGATGAAAATCCTTTCTTCCCTCAACAAGGATATAGAGAGTGTTATTCAGACAAACACAAAGCATCAACAGGTTTGATAGAATTTAATTTTATTTGGGATGGAATTAAAGAATATTCATTTGAAGATAAGTATGTTAAGAAATTAACAGAGAATCTTCATAAGTGTGAAGAATATTTAAAGTCTTTAAGTATGCCATATAACAACAAATATGTATTTTATAAAGATAATATAGAACAAAAAATTTATCTTTCATAGATAAATTTAATCAATTATAATTTCCTATTATAATATAGTGCTACAACAGCGAGTAGGGAATAATAGTAACAAAATCTCGTTAAAGAATCTATGTCCCATTTGGTAGTTTTCAAATAATATATAGAAAAAAAGAAAGAGGTACTAAAAATGAAAAATGCAAATGTAAATAACAAAAATGAGAAAAGATATGAAATTAATTTATTTAAAAGAAAATCTTGGTACAATTTTTTATATGTGATCATAAAAGATTGTCCTTATCAATTAGACAAAATACATTTCTATAATGAAGATGGAATTGTTTACACCAACACAAAAAGTTGGTTTGGAGAATACTCTTTTAATGTTCATTTAAAAACAACAAAAGAAATTAAAAGAAAAATAAAAGTAGATTTTTCAAACAAATTACCATTTGTCATTCGTTCACAATGCGATTGGGATACAAGATATGATTTATATCTTCCTATTGAAGATTTTGATTTGAAAGTATCATATGAAAAACATGGCTCTATGATTATGCAAAAAGTAGAATTTTATGATGAAGATAATCAATTATGTGATTTTAAAACTTGTGTTAAATATCTTCGACAGCAACTTATAGAAATTGACATAAAATATCAAAAACATTTGGAAAATATAAAAAGTCTTGAAAATATGACAGAAATGTATTTTTTAAATGAAATTACAACATTAAAAGGGTTGTTAGAAGAATATCATAGAGAACAAGAAAATATTGCAAATTATACGGTAGAAGATTATTTGAAAGAAATTAATGAAAATTAATTTAATGTAAACAATCCACAAAAGAAAAGCTGTGATATCGGTTATACGGTCAGAAAGGATATTATTATGAAAAAGTATGAAGAAATTTTAAGAAGCAATGAATTTACAGTTGTAACAAAAAAAAGAAAAATTGATAATAAATATGAGGTTTTGTTTTATCAATTTACTCCAAAGGGAGAAGATTGGAATGAATATTTATATCTTGACAAAGATACAGATGAAGAATTTGAAAAGAAATTACATGAAAGAATTTATTACTTTGATGTAGATGATGAAGTAGAACCATATATTGCAATAAGAGGAACACGTGGAGTTCCAAAGTCTATTTCTGCTCTTATAGAAGATGCAAAATGGAAACTTGAAAAATTACAAACAGTATTAGATAAATTAAATGAAGAATTGAATTAACTAAATGAAAGCAAAGGATGTTATTATTATGAAAAGAAGAACAATTGAAGAAAGAGCAACACAAGCATGGGGAACTACAAATGTTCCCCAATTTTGCACTTATTTATTAACAAATGGGGAGATGTTAAATGGATCATATGAAGGATATCAAAGAGACATTGATCATAGAGAAATTAATGAGTTTATGCCTCTTGTGAAAAAAGAAAAATATGAATATTCATCATTACCATATGTTTATAGATTTATGAAACGTGGAAATATTCGTATGAATTGTAATAAAGACTCTATTTGTTTCGAATTTTGGAAAATTCCAACAAGAAAACAATGGAAAACATTAGAATGGATTCTTAGAGAAGCTATTCGATTTGATATGTCTGTTTATATAGAGAAATATAATCCTAACTCCCAAAACAAAATTTTTCTTGATGCAGAGATATTTAGATATTGGCTTCAACAACATGTAATTTATTCTGTATATTAATAATTAAAACAAAAGAAAGGAAATACAATATTATGAAAAATCTATACTACAATGAAGAATATTATCCTAAAATGACAGTTGAAGATGCAGAACAGATGAACAAATTAAATAGAAAATATGGATATGGAATTTCATATCATGCTTTACTTTGTTTAGTTCATATGCACAAAAAAGCAAGAAAGAACAATGACTTAAGAGTAATGTCAAAAATAGAATATCGTTTAACAGACATCAATTTTCATTATGAAGTTGGGTTATTATCAAATGGGGAATATGATACCCTATTAAAGGAAATAAAAGAAAATTGGTAAACAAAAGAAAGGAAGTACAATATTATGAACAATTATTTAACAAAAGCAGAAGAAGGACAAAAAAGACAAGAATTAATTCAACTATTTGCAATTGCAAGAGATCAATTATACAAAATAGGATATAAAGAAATATATGAAAATTATTATACCATAAAAATTCAATCAATTGGTGTTCATACACTTGCTCTTTGTAAGTTTGTTGGATATGATTTTTCGACAGGTGGAAAACAGTTTGAATTAATATTTAATCCCAATTATCTTAAATATGGTAAAAAAGAAGATTTTGCAAATACAATGATGCATGAACTTATTCATTCATTAGAAGGTTGTATGTGTCATACTGGTAAATGGAAACAAATTGCTTGTATAGTAAATAACATTTATCCTCAATATCATATTAAAAGAACATCGAATACAAATGAAAAATATAAGAAAAATGTTCTTGATAAATTATATAAGTATGAAATTGAATGTAAAAAATGTCATTCAAAATGGAAATATCAAAAAATGACAAAAACTATTCAATCTTGTTCTCAAGGAACTGCCACTTGCTCTTGTGGTAGTAGAGAGTTTATAGTTAGAGAATTAAAATAAAAAGACTTTCAACAACAATTGCTATTAAAAGTCTTTTTGACCAAAAAAGGTAATGTCTTTAAACTTTACCCTTTCTGGAGAAGCAAATTCCTACACCTTTGCTTTTCCTCCTTAGAAAGGAGGTAATTATGAATGATTTAATTAATATTATTTTATTTTGTTCAAATGTTTGTACAATTATTGAGAGCATAATAAAAATAATTGATACAATACAGAACAAATAACCTATAGAGAAGATTTTGAGATACTCTCCACTATCTCTTAATCTTCTCTTCTATTATACCATATATTTGGTATAATGTCAAGTACTTTTACAAAAAAAAATATTAAAAATTTAAAAACAAAGGAGTAATTATTATGAATAAACAAAACAAATGGGAAAAATTATTTGATGAATTTTTGGATTTAATTGAATTCAAACTGGTAAAATCTAAAAATGGATATTTTCATTTGGAAGATTATACTAATGCAAATTTGGGGAATATTGAAGCAGAAGAATTTGATAATGCAGATTGGATATTAGATAGGTTAAGCAATTATGTTAATGATTATATTATTGATTCTATAATTGAACATGCACAAGAATTAGATGTGCCAATTTGCTACAATGACACTAATCTTCATATACTAAAATATAGGAATAACTTTCATGAAGATAATCAGTGGGATTTTGATATTCTTGATATGATATGTAATCATGCTCAAGAAATTGATTTAGAAAATTGCACATATGAAGAAGAAGATAATTAAATAATTGTAAAAAGCAAAAACATAAGTAAAACAGGTTGGCTGAAGAATAACCTTTTAAGCAGAGATTGGAGATTTATTATGAAAAATTATTTTGAAAATTTAAGAAAATCAAAGGATTTTGACAAACTTATTAAAAACATTCCATTTAATGATTTGCAAACAATAGAAAATCATATCAATGAATATGAATCTCTTGCATCTGCAGAAATTCCAAATGATTTTTATACTCATTGGTGGGAGGGATTATATGATACAAACGAATTTATTAAAAATTATATTGACATTTTAAATGAAAATGGGAATAAAGGATATGATGTTATTTATCCGTCATTTAATGAAAACCTTTCTGGGGACAATGAGTATGAGTTAAGGATATATAATCCAACAACATCAGATGAATTGTATTATGCAAATGATGGATTTTGTAAAGAATTTGAAACTCTTGATGAGGCTTTTGCTTATATTGAGAATATTTTAAATAAAAATAATTAACTTAAATATAAATACAAAGGAGAGATATTATGAAAGTACAATTATTATTTGTCAAATCAGAATCGGATATTGATACAAAAACATTTATTATTAAAAATCTAAATTATAAAATTTTAGACTTCATTAAAAACAAAATAGCAAAAGAACAAAAAATCACAAAAGAATATATAGATTTTATAAAAATTTATATTATGAAATCTATAGAACAAGAATCTTCGGAAAAAACAAAATATGATGTTTTTATAGACTGTAACTATAATTTAGATATGTATAGGATAGCTTTAAATGTTTCTTTAAAAGTTGCAATACAAAGTATTAAAACATTCTTCAAAACACTATAAATAAAAAAAACAATCCACAAAAGATGAGCTGTGATATCGGCTATACGGTCAGAAAGGAAATTGTTATGAAAAATACAAACGTAAAAGCAATTGCAAACTACAACACTTTAAATTTATCTGCAAAACAATTAGAAATTTTAAATTGTTTGTCGAAAATTAAGAATGGAGCAAATTTTAAAATTCAATATTCTAAAGATTGTACTTCTAAAGTCTCTGCAAGATTTAAAGGTAATGTTGTAACGAAGATTACTACATCTTCTGTAAGAAAAGGCATTGATTATGAAAATCTTTCTTCAACAATAAATAAACGCAATATAGGTATAGAAAAATCTTCTCGTCCATTATGGTATTCTCATGTTGATAAAATGTTATGTAAACACAATACAAAAGAACAATACTATATTATGTTATTCCCTAATCCAATAGGAACACCGCATACACAGTATTTTCTTAATGGGAATCCTATATCAAAAGAAGAATTGAAAAATTTAGGTATTATGCAACCAAACTTTTGGAAAGCTTCTGAACAAAAACCTGATACAATGTTATTGTCTATTGATAATATTATAAAAGTTTTTATAAAAAATAATTAAAAACATAAGAAAAGAAAGGAAGTTTTTATTATGGAAGATTTGAAAGTTATTTGTAATTGTTCTTTCTGTAAAGATGGAAAAGAGATTTGGACACAAGGACATTATTATACAATTGATTCAGTTTATGATGATGAATTTGAAATCTGTAGCAATAATGGACTGGATTGTATTGATAAAGAATGCTTTAAAGAGCATTTCTCAATTTGTTTCTAAAGAAAAAGAAAGGAAGTTTTTATTATGAAAATGTCAGTAAAAGGAAATGTTAATGTAAAATTAGATTTGGATTTAGAGTTCGATTTGAATGAATTTGAAGATGCTGTAACAGAAAGAGGACATACTAATGTTAAAGAATATGATTATCATGTAGAAGCTATTTTACCAATAATTAAATATTTTAACAAAATGGCATTATGGATTTCTGAAAATGGAACTTTGCCTAAAAGAAGACAAGAATTTTTTGTCTATAATTCGTCAGATATAGAATTTATATTGTCACAAGTAATTAATCCTAATATTATAAATATTCAAGAATATCCTGATTTCGATCAGTGTTTTTGGTTGACTTTAAAATTAGGTTAATATATTTTACTAAAGAGGTAATAGAAATGTTAAAAAATTATTTTATTAATCTTTTTCAAGATTGTTGTAAAGAATTATTAGATATATTTACTAATCTATAAATAATAATTCTTTTTTAACAATATAAAAAATAAAATTTAAACAAAAAGGAGAAAAAATTATGAAAAACGTAATAATAAACAATGAGATAATCAACAACATCAGAACAGAAGTAGAAAGAATTGTAAAGGCTACAATTAAAGAGTACGAAATATTTGAAGAATTTCAATTAAATCAAGATGCAAAAACGCTTTTTGGAAATGCATATTATATTTCTTCTATAAATGATTTATACTATTTCTTTGTAAATTCTGGCTTCTCTGATATGATTGAAAATAATATAACTTTATATCAAGATAAAGTCAATGAACTCAATCATATGTTAAATGGTTTGCAGAAAATGACTGACAATGTCTTAGAAAATTTATATAGCTCACATTTTGACTATGAAGCACTATATACTAATTTATGGGAAGACATTGAGTTGTTAATTAAATATGTATATTTTAATGAAATTATTTAATATTCTATATTATTAATTATCATTAAACATATAATGCTCAAAATGCAAGTATGATAGTAACAAAATCTTGTAAAATAACCTATCCATTCTTATGAATGTCGTATCTTATAAACAATTGATAAATTTAAGAAAGAGGTAAAAACTGATGAAGAATTTTTATGAGGATTATAATGTTGAAGAAAATGACAATGAAGATGAAATCACCTATGGTTGCGATGGTATTAATAAAAATTGTACTTGTGAGACTAATTATGATGATATTTGGTGGTATACAAGTTGTTTAGGATTTTGCCCTGTTTGCACAGAAAAGCTTTTAGAGAATTTGGATAAATTATCTGAAAATGATAGATTTGATTTATTAGAAGCTTGTGAAAATGGGGATGAAGAAGCAATTGATAGAGTAATATCTATGACAGAATAATAAACAAAAGAAAAATAAGAAAGAAGGAAAAACACAATGCAAAAAATTAAAAACACAAAAGTAGCAGTATATATGAATGAGAATGTCCATGCTCATATTGTTGACGGAAATAAAAAAGTTGGGAAAGGGATCTATTGTATTAATCTCCTATCTGGAGATAAACCATTAACATTAAGTAATGGCATACAATTGACAAATATTTCTGGAACATGTGAGGGGTGTTGTGAACATTGTAAGAAAGATTGTTATGCAATTAGAAATCAAAAATTTCGCTCAACTGAAGAAAATTTAATATCATGGAGTGAAAATACATTATTGGCAAAACAATTTCCAGATCAATTCTTTATTGATATTCAAACATTTTTAGATAGAAGTTTAGTTTGTGCAATTAGATTTCATTCATTTGGAGAAATTCCATCTTTTGAATATTTGTTAAAAATGATTGAAATTGCTAATAACAATCCATTTGTACGCTTTTATACTTATACAAAAAGATATGAATGGCTTGAACAAGTATTAAAAGAACAAGAACTTCCTCAAAATCTTGTTATTAATGTTAGTATTTGGCATAATAATTATAGCAACCCATATAATTTGCCAGAATTTATTTATGATGATCATACTGATCCATCTTTAGAAAATATTCCTCATTGCCCAGCAGTCGATAAAAATGGACATGAGACAGGAGTCACATGTGCGATGTGTAAAAGATGCATATTCGCAACAAAAGGACAAAAGACGGCAGTTTATGAACATTGATAAATAATTTAATAAAATAACTAAATAAACAAAAGTAAAACAATAGTTGGCTGATGAATAACTTTAAGCAGAGATTGGAGAATTTTATCATGAAAAATACTATTAAAAAAATTAACGAAACAGCACAAGTAAATTTTGAAAAAGCAAAAGGTATGCTTGATATGTTTAATGAATTCTATAATACAAATTATGGGTGGTTAAATAAAAGAGTTACCTTATGCTCGGATAATCGTTATCATGATGTTTATACTAATTTAGAAGATAAAGAATTGTACAAAGAAACATTGGCTAAATCTTCTGGAACATATAAACAAAACGGATATCCTTTAATTTTCGAAATCTATTGTTATCCAAACAATAATGATGACATTATTTATCTTAGTATTTATCCAGATGAATATTATAAAGACAAATTATCTTCTATATATCAACAAACAATAGAAGATTGTAGACAATATAATAAAACTCAAGTTCGTTCATATGATTATACAACAATAAATATTATGGTAAAAAACTTTACTAATGATTATGATGCTTGTTTTGATTATAATGATGAAACTGGTGAGTTTTTTGGTAATTGTTAATAATAAATAAAAAAATAATAAACAAATAAATTATAAAAATGAAAGTAGAGGTAATTAATATGATTAGATATTTTGAATTGGGTTTGGGTAATAGCGTAGAAGAAAATTGGGAAAATTTTGATTATTCAATATGTATTAAAGCAGAAAGAGAACCATCGAACTTTAAAGAGGTAAATGATTTTATAAAAAAGGATTTACAAAAGCTTAAATATAAAACTGTTGTTTCTATAACTGAAATTTCAGAATATGAGGCAAAAAACTTTTTTGATTGGGATGCGATTATGAATGCTCCTGTATTTAAGTAAATAAAACAAAAGGCTATCAACTTTAAAATTGATAGCCAGTCCAAAAAAGGTGAAGACTTTAAAAGCTACCCTCTTTGGAAATACACCTACAACTGCCTTATAGTGTATTTCCTCCTTGGAAAGGAGGAATTTATGGAGTTAATAAAACTTTTTAATTATTGTTTTTCTATAGTTCAATTTATCGCAGCTATATGTTGCATAATTGATTTTATTAAAAAACAATAATACTACTTATATAGAGAAGATTTTGAGATAAATTTTCCCCCATCTCTTAATCTTCTTTTATATTATACCACACTTTGCATTTATTGTCAAGTGTTTTTTACAAAAAAATAAAAAAAACTTATGAAAATTAAAGGAGATTATTGCTATGAAAACTTGTAAAATTGAAACTATTACTATAAAAACAGATGAAAGACTTGTTAATTTAGCAAGACAATTAAAAGGGTGGACTTTTGATATTAACGGTTGTTTATTTACTATTATTAACAATAAACTATTTACACTTTTTGTTAATTCTGATACTGATGAGTTAGATATTACTGTTGAAGAAATGGATAAAAATGGACAATTTGAAATTTGCTTAGAATGGTGGACTTTGTTAAATGAAAATGATTTTCGAACAATTTATACTTTTGTTAATCAATATAAATAATATTAAAAATAAAAATTAAAAACAAAGGAGTAATTATTATGAATAAAAATATTACATTTGCAAATAACTTAGATAAAGGCTTTGAAGCTTATAATGAAACTGCAAAAGAACATGAGTTAAAATTCGTTTCTGGTGGAACAAATATTCAAATATTTGAACATCCTACAACCTCTATTCGTGAAGATGCTTCTGGAGATGATTTCATTTATAATATTGTTTCTTCATTTATTTGTGGACCTCAGAAATTTACAATTCATAAAAAATTAAAGGTCTATTTAGATATCCATGGAGCTTATATAAAAGTTTTTCATAAAAAATGTTATATTAACTCTCTTTATGATCAGTATGTTGTAAATAAATCATGGACAAATGAAAAAGATTGTGTTTCTTGGGCTAAATGTTTAAGTTATGCTACTGGTTGTCCAAAATATTATGTTTTTAAAAGCCCACAGAATTATTATTTTATTAGGAAATTTTATTGTGATGATAGTAAGATGTTACAAACATATAATGATATTCATTATGAATTAAGAGGATGGGTTGAAGGATTTTTTGCTTTTAAAAATAATTAATACAAAAAAATAAAGAGTCTTATAAAATAAATCAATAATTCATAAGACTCTTGACCAAAAAAGATAATGTCCTTAAAATTTACCCTTAAACCAAATATATATCGTCTCTTTTTATATTTTTGGTATTTTCTCCAGAAAGGAGGTAATATGAATACTATTAATAATCTTTAAGAAGATTTTGGATGATATCAATTTCTACATCCTTATCATCCTTAGTCTTCTCTTTTATTATATCATATATTTGACAATTTGTCAAGTATATTTTATAAAAAATATTAAAAAATTTAAATTAAGAAGGAGATTCTTATTATGAAAACTATTACTACAAAATCTATCAATGAACTCGTTGCTATTATTAAATATGCTTATATGAATAATATTAAGAATTTTAATGTTGTTCTTTCTACAAAACAAACCAAAAACCCTATAAAAACACTTTTGAATTGCTATTTTACTATTAATGAAAATAATAATATTGTAGCTTTAGACTGCTATCTTCTTCCAGATGAAAATATGGAAAGTATTACTGCTCATCATTTTACTATTCCAACGAATTTACCATATAGTAAAATAAAAGAAGTTCTGATAAATAATTTGTCCGCTTTTAAAAGTACTGACTTCTTTGATGGTCCAGTTATTTGCTCTTATAATGAATTGTATCAGTTGTGCTGTGATAATATGTGGTTTACTCAAGGAGATAATTCTCAGTATCAGAAACTTTTTGAAGCAAATACTTCTATAAACTTTTCTTTTGAACAAATTGCTACAATTATTTGGCTTTGCTCTAATAATTCAAAATGGACTTATGAAAATATTTTATCAGAATTAAATACTCAATATAATAAGTATTTAGATGTTATCATTACTTCTCTTACTCATGATGAGTTATAATAAATCTTTATGATAAATTTTTATATAGTTGGTAGGATAACCTATTTAAAACCTACACCTTTATTTTTAAAGGTATCTTACTCGCTTTGGATAGAAAAGAGGTGATTTTTATGAAAAAAATAATTTATTTCTCTTCACTTGAAGAGTTATTTAGATTGATGAAGAATAATACATCTGATGATGTAATATTTAAATCAATTTATGGTTGTAATTTTACACCATATAATGAGTTTGATTACTTAGGTAATTTAACATCATTTGATACAGATTTTACCCCCAATTTGTAAGAACTGTATCTCAAAACAAAGTTTGTAAGATAACCTTTTAAAAACTTACTCTACTTCTGTAGATATCTCCTCTTTCATTTATTATTATACCATATATAACAATATTTGTCAAGAGGTTTTATCAAAATAATTTAAAAAATTTTTATACAAAAGGAGACTTTATTATGACTATCAATCATACAAACAACACAATTAATACAAATATAAATACAAATAATTTTGCTATAAATTCTTTATGGACTATCTCTCTTGAAAATTTATATAATTCTATTAATAATCCTTTGCAAATTGTTAATAAAGATATAAAATCTACTTTCTTTGGCTTTGAAATTCATCATTCTATTGATAATGGTATTGATTATTATGACCTTATAGACCCAAAGTCTAATGCAATTCTTTGTATGGATGGAGAAACTTGCTTTATTGTTTCTAAAAATATTGATTGCTATACATTAATTTGTTTTGCAAATGAAACTTTAATCCCATTTCAATTAATGCATAATGAATTATCTATTGCAGGATTTTTTGAATGCATTCAAGATGAACTAAACCCAGAAGATATAAAACTATATTATGATTATAAAAATAATGGAATTGTTACTTCATTTTATTTTATAGAAGAATATAAGAATAAACTAAGAGATTGGTGTACATCTAATGACAACATTATTTCTTATGAAGATTGGGTATACAATATTCTTAATAATGGCAACAACTATGAAGAAGTTAATATTTCAATGAATGCTTCTTTGGCTTGCTCTACTTGTAAATATCATTCATTAAATGGTTGTACAAATATTAAATTGATCTATGATTATTATTCTGCTTCTGAAAAAGAAAAAGATAATATTCTTAATGGTGAATTTTGTAAATATTATAATGAACAAACTAATGATTAAACAATAAATAAATATTAAAATAAAATAAAAAATAATATAGAAAGGTTGTGATTAAAATGAATTATTCAATGTTTTTTAATTCTTCTTAATATTGTATGAGAATATATTATATCTATTTTTATTTACAATATGTTAAGGAGTGATTGTGTTTAATGTTTTTTATATGTTTATTTATTGTTTGTTGTTTTCATTTATATTTATATTGTTCTTTTAGAAAGGATGAAAAACAAAACAACAATACTAAAGATTGTCAAAAATATAAAAACATTTCATCAGATAAATATATTGATTATGCAGTAAATAGTATATGTGATGATAGAATAACCTCAAAAACTTTGGATTTAATACAAATTCCATTTATTGCATTTTCACTGTTCCCTGATAAAGAAAGACGATTAAAAAGAGCAATAAACAAAGTTAAAGATTTTTGGGAACTTAAAGAAAATCCAAAGTATTATCTTAATCAAGCATATTATTATTATACAATATATTATGGATCTGATCATTTATGTTGGTATAAAAATAATCATTTACCAGTTAGTTTAGTCCCAGATGAACTTCTTGGTTTGGATTTTGATGATTATTTAGAAAAACAATTTAATATTGTTTTTAATAAAAAAGAAGAATTTAAAAATAATATTTCAGAGATTTCTATTTCAACAGGCAATAATTCTTCAAATCAGAAAAATTCACAAATCAAAAATAAACAAGTTGAGATTTTAAAAGAAGATAAAATTAATAAAGTAAAAAAGAAAAGATATAGACGAAAAAGAAAGAAGCATTTTCTTAAATCTTTTATTAATTTCTTGACTACTTCTATCAAAAAAGTTTCATCTTTGTTTTATTTAAAGATTAAACATATCTATAATTCTTCAAAAGATTATAAAAATATGTTATGTATAAAAGCATTTTCATTTAAAGAAAAGATTTTGAGTAAAAAACAAATATCTCAGCAAAAACAAAAACATGATATTTATAATAAAGATTATATCAAACATTTCTTTAATTCTTTATATGTATGTTTTTGTGGATTGCTTGTACAAATATATAATAATATTAATAATCTTTTTGAAAACTTTATAGATTTATTTGTTGAAGAGAAAATCTTTCTTAAATATCAAGTATGTTTGAATTGATTTAATATTTGATATATTCTTTTATGTCTGACCAAAAAAGGTGAAGTCACTAAAAGCTACCCTTTTAATGCTGATTGAGCATTATTTAATACCATATAAGGTATTATTTTAATGGCAAGGCATTATTTTTTTATAAAGGGAGGTATTTTTTTTAAAGCCGCCCGTCTTTTTTTTAACCGCCGCGCCCTTTATACCCCCTTCGTTTTTGGCTATATTACGGCTTTTTGTTTAGATGAACGTCCGAAAATAAAAAATTAAAATATAAAAAATATAATTATTAATAAAAAAAATAAGCTTAAAAAATGCCCTAAAAACGATTTAAATAAAATTTTAATATACTTTCATGACAAAAAGAAAAGATTGCCTTAGAACTCAATTTTGAACTTCTGAAAGCAATCTCTCTTAGAAAGAAGGTTATATTATGAAAAACACAAAAGTGTTCTCATTAGCAAATATTATATAATTATTGTGAACTACCCACGAGCTAAAGCTCGTTGGGCTTCTTGCTTCATCGTCCTCATAACTTACTAACTCCACAAGCGTTAATTCCGATAGTTCCTACCGTACTAAATATTATTTATGCTGTTTCTTGTAATATTTTTAATCCTTCATTAAGAATATTGATAGCAGCATTTATATCCCTATCATGTACACTTCCACATTGAGGACAAGTCCATTCTCTAACAGATAAATCTTTCGTGTCAGTATTAATATAACCACATACATTACATGGCTGACTTGTTTTTGTAAATCTCCCAATTTTAATATACTGTCGATTATTCCAATCTGCTTTATAAGATAATTGTCTTGTTAATTCACTCCATCCACAATCTGATATTGCTTTTGCAAGATTGTGGTTTTTACCATATTACTTACCGCTAAATCTTCAGAAACTATCACTTGGTTTTCGTTGACGAGTTTATAAGAAATTTTGTGTAAGTTATCAACTCTGGTATTGTGAATTTTCTCATGTATCTTTGCTACTTTAATTCTTTGCTTATTCCAATTCTTACTACCTTTTACTTTATGAGCAAATTTGCGTTGCTCTTTTGTCAGTTTATCTTCATACTTTTTGGTAGTACGAATATTGTCAAACTTATCTCCATCAGAGGTAATAAGTAAATCTTTGATACCTAAATCAATACCAATCCTACAGATAGTTGATTTTATTGCTTCATGTTCTGTTTCTACAAGAATAGACACATAATATTTTCTGCTTGGATTTTGTGAAATAGTAGCAGACTTAATCTGTCCTACAAATCCACGATGAACTTTTGCCTTTACCCATTTGAGTTTAGGAAGTTTGATTTTATTATTTTCAAAAGAAACTTCTATATTATCATTTGTAAAATTTGTTGTATAAGATTTATAATGATTTCGTTTACTTTTAAATTTTGGAAATCCTGTGTGTTCTTTAAAGAATTTTTGATATGCAGAATCTAAATTGTAAACAGAATTTGTTAATGCAAATTTATCTACTTCTTTCAACCATTCATATTCTTTTTTAAGGACTTGATTTACATTATTATTACAAGAATTTTTATTCATAGTTTCTTTTTTTACTTCATATAAATCTTTTCTATAAGATAATGTCTGATTATATACAAATCTGCAACATCCAAAAGTTTTCTGAATAAGTTCTTCTTGTTGCTTATTTGGATAAATTCTATATTTGTATCCTTTTAATATTTACTTATCACCTCACTTTCTTTTATATATTCACTTTCTTAGGCTCTTAACCCATCAGCTAAAGCTAATGGGATTGCGAGCCTTTAATTTTCAAATATAAATAATTATTCGTTATTAATTAATCCCAATCAATTAATTGTCCTTTTTTGGCAATATTTTTTTCAACATCTGTGTTATTCATTGTAGCAATTTCATTTAACTTATTTTCATCTTCGTTTAATTTTCCTGCATAATAAGCCAACAATAATTTGGAAGCAAATTCTCCAGATGTCATTTCTATTTTATTTCCATCATCTTCTTTTATACCGTCAATCCAATATAAAACCATATCATCTTTAAAGGCAGCTTTAGTATAATCATCCATTGCGTTCCAAAGATTATGTTTCTTAGAATAATAAACACTTTGAATAGCTCCATATCTTGTATATATATAATAATATCCTGATATAGAGGGTTGTTTTATTTTTGGATTAATAAAATGTAAGTTTAAAGAAAATTTATTTATATTATTTTTATTTTTTTCATTTATAATTCTTTGAATTTCATCCATGATAATTTCTCCTTTGTTTTTTTTTTTTTAATATGTATTTTGTAAATCATTTAACTTATGTACTTATTATAACATAATTATTCCCAAAAGTCAAGGGGTTTTAAAAAATAATTAAAAAAATTTTTAAATTATTTTATTTAAAAAAATAAGAATAAAATTTCAATAAAAAAGAAATGATATATTTAATACGAACGCAACACACAAATATCGTAAAAAATATATCATTTCATAGCAGCCCATATAAATATTGTGACTGTAAAAAGAGGAGTTAAGAGTTCTGTAACATAAACAATTAGCAGTTATTTATGCTACACCCTTATTATAATATATCCTCTAAAAAAAGTCAATCGGTATGTTTTGGTATTTTCATTCCATCATTTTTTATTATAAATATTGTTTTATTAAATCTCTACTTGATGATATAACTCTTTAACATATTTCTTTCTGATCTGTGTATATATTAATGTTGTCTCTGATGTATTATGTTGAAATAATGCTTGTACTTGCTCAATAGGAACTCCATGCTCTAATAAAGTACATCCAAGGATTTTTCTACTACAATGAGATGATACTGTTAAATAACTGTCTATATCCGCTCCGTTTTTAGCTTTTCTCAATATTTTATCATATGCACTTAATGTTAAATGATCATAATATTTTTCCCCTTGTGCGTTAATTTTGGGCTTCTGAGAGGGAAATAAATAATTCCATCCTTTAATTTTTAATATATCTTTATTCATGTCATAATAATATTGTAATACAGATTTTGCTTTATTATTTAATTCTACAATTCTTCTTTTATTTGTTTTTTGCTCATAAATAACAAAATGGTTTACTACTTTATCATTTTTAAATAATAGATTAATAGGAAGAGTTAATAAATCCATAGCACGTAAACCAATATTATTATTTAATGCCCACATAGTATAATCACGAATAGCATTTTTATTACCCTTATCTATGAGGAATTGTTCAATTTTCTTAACATCAGATAATTCTAAAGTATCAGCAGGGGAAGCAGTTTTAATACCATCAGATTTATAAAGTTTTTTTCTTTTCATGAGTAATCACCTTATTAAAAACCTTTCTTTTCTTTATTATCTATACAATACCAAATAACATTAATAATGTCATTGTAAAAAGGACATATACTTATACAAACTTGTCCATTTTTGGGTGGGAGATTTAGGGATGCCTTTATTGACATCCCTTTGTTATTGTTACTTGCGTATTAATTTAATAAAAATGTAACTTTTATTTATTCTTCCTCTTCATAATACTCATCATCTTCTTCATGATCAAATTTAGAAAATTTTCCATTGTTTCTTGTCCAATCTACAAAATCTTGAAAATTCCTAAGTTCTTCATCATACCAAGCTCCTGTTGTTTGTAGATATTCATATCCATCTATATAATTTAACCATCCATCTTCATTTTGCCCAGTATATTTTACATATTCTTTATTTTCTATTTGAATAACTTTTGCGTTATAACTTGGATCCCATGCTTTAATTTCATATACACATCCATCAATTGTATATTGATTTTTATGTTCTTTTTTTTGTTCTCCATTTTCTTTTATATAATTTATTACTTGTGCTCTTTTTCTTATTGTCATTTCTTCATTTATTATATCTTTTATTTTATTATTTTTTATATCTTTAATTAATACTGTCCATTCCATTATTTTATATTCTCTCCTTTTTATATTTTATTCTTTTTTTATATTTTATTCTTTTTTTATATTTAATTATTTATAATATTATAGAGTATCACTATATATTCTCTTTAGTTGTTTATTATCTTCTGCTAATTCCCATTTATATGGCTCCTTTTCTTTTAGTATTATCTCTTCCCATCCATCATATTCAATTATCCTATAATAACTTCCATTAGGGATTTCTTCTATTTTTAAAGCTGAACAAAAATCATTTGCCTCTTCTCCTAATTCTTCTACTACCTGTATTAATATAGGATCTGTTCTTTTTATTCCATAAACAGAAGAATCTTTATTCCATCTATTTTCATAATCTACTCCTTTTAATTCACAATATCTCCTTGCAGCCTTTTCTGATAGCCCAAATCCACCATAACAATCATTTATTATTATCTTCATTTTTTTCTTCTTTCTTTATATATTTCTTCCATTGAACTACATACATTTAATAAATAGCCTATGTATCTATCCCAATTCAACTCTATTTGCTCTTTTATATCTGTTTTTTTGTTATAATAATTCCCTATTACTGGAGATATGATTATTTCATATTCTACCTTTCCCCAGAAATAATATAATGTTGTCTTTCTTATTCCCTCTATAAATGTGTCTTTAGATATTTGTTTTTTTATGTATTTATACATATATTCTCTTATATCTTCATTATACCTACTATGTGAAAATATATTAAATTGTTTTAAATCTCTTATATTGACATCATCTATCCACACATTCCATTTTAATGGTATCATAGACAATCTTTCTTTAAATCTCATTTAGTATTTCCTCCTTTTTCCTATTCCTATTCATCAACTTTATCTATTTTATCCTTATTTCGTTCTTCTATAGTTAATTGATGAATATCTTTTATTTTCCCAAGACATCCGCTCTGTTTTAACCATTGATTTAAATTTATTGGTTTATATCCTATTTTCTCTGCACATACACACATATGATAATTATCATCTTCCCAATTAATATTATGTTCATGTCCATGTATATTATATGCCCAATTTATATCAATTGGCTCATGGGATAATATTAATTTCTTTCCTATTATTACAGGACCTTCATATATCTCATCAAACTTATGATCGTCTAATGTAACCTTATAATATTCAAATGGGGCATGTTGTACATCATACTCTTTTGAAATATCTATTGAACAATCAGGATAAATCATTTTATTTTCATAAATGATATTTTCTTTTGTTGTAGGGAAACATTCATTAATAAGCCATATAGTCCTATTTATATCATATTTTTTACTCCATATATGTCTTTCATAATTTATATTTCCTTTATCATGATTTCCTTTTATTAATATTTTTCTTTTTGTTTTTATTTTTTTTATATATGTTATATCCCCTACATCACCTAAGATAATTAAAGTAGATTTCTTATTAATTGTAGAATTAATAATATTTACAATTTCATCTGCTGATAATGTATTAAAATATTTTTGCATGTCCCAATCATTAAAATGAGTATCTGATATTATGTAGCACTCATCTTCAAACCAATGTCTAAAACAAGGATATATTGCATTTAATGATTCATTTTTCTCCATTTTAATATATATCTCCTTTACTTTTTTATTCTTATTTATTATTTATTATTTATTATTTATTAATCATTCTGGCTCATTACTATAATTATTAAAAACATTACTGGAATAGCTATAATTTCTATTAAATAGAATATTGGATGTATTAATCTTCCTATTATTATTGGTACAATTGTTAATCCCATAGTACATAGAAATAATAATAAAAATAAAAATATTAACAATAATATGTATATTAATTCTTTTAATATATTTTTTATTTCTTTTATTTTATTTTTAATTTTTTCTTTTTTATTCTTTTTATTATCTTTTGTTTCTTCTTTAATTATTGACTTCATTTCTTTCCAACAATGATTATATATTCGTCTTATCATTAATATACTCCTTTCTTCATTCGTTTTTTACAACCATATTATATCATAATCTTTTCCAAATGTCAAGTAGTTTTTATCATAAAATCTGCTATTGTTTTTCTTAAAGAAGAAAAAGGGAAATTTTTTCTTTCCTTTATTATATGTTCAATATATATTTTAATACTTTATCTCTATATTCTTGTTCTTTTGTATAGTATTTTCTTATTTTCTTTTCATCATTTTCATCTGTATACCATTTATTCATTTCTTTCTTTATTCTATTCTCTCTCATACTATAACTATTTCTTAATGATTTATCCAAAAATAATTTATTTAATTCTCTTTGCTTTTCTTTTATATTATCTCTTTTTTTATATATGTAATCTTCTGCAAAAGCTAATACATAACATTTTCTTACTGATGCTATTCCATGCTCTAATAATTCTTCTTGGAATTTTTTATTAAATTTATCTATCTTTTTTGTTTGAAATAATTCATGTATATTTACACAATCAAGTTTATCTAATATTTCATTCTTTATTGTTTGTATAAGTAGATCTTCTACATCTGTTAATTCTCGAAATGTCTTTTTTGTCTTATATCTATATTCAATATGTTTATCTCCATATTCATCTATTGTATAATCTATTATTGGAGATTTCTCATCTGGTTCAATAAATACTCCATAATTAATTATACTTACATTTATTACAAATTCTTGTTCCAATCGTTTTAATGTTTTTGTTATTCTTTCTTTATATCTTCTTGGTATGATATTATAACAATCATATACTACATTCTCTTGTAATTGTTGTAATCTATATTTATTTCCTATATCAAACATTGATAACTTTTTTCCTTTTTCTTCTATACTTGGAGTAACTTTTGGTTTTTCAAATATATCATCTATTAATTGACTTGGATGTTCATATCCTTGTTTAAATATATCATTAATATATCCTAAATCATATGCTAACCCTGTCATGCTTACTACATATCTTTTATCATTATATTTTGGATTTTCCATATGATCAATTATTCTTTCACATATTAATAATTCATTTAATGTATCTATTGGATTTACATACATATTTTTTGGTAATGGCTTTTCATATATTTCATATATTATGTATTTTTGCCCTTCTTTACTAAAGTCAAAATATCTTTTCCATTCTTTTTGTTGTGCTTTTTTGGCATTTCCACCTAATTCTTCTTCATTTACTATTTTACACATTTCTTTATAATTTTTTACTATCAATACTTGTTCTTCTAATAATTGATTATTAACAGAATTATTTACTTCCTCGTATATTTTTTTTAATTTTTTTATTTCCATTTGATTTTCTTCCTTTCTAAAAAATTGACCATTTTTTTTATTTTTTTTATCTTATTTTTTTTAATTTTTTTATTTTTACATCATTTTTAAATATGCTACAAATAAGTATTTTAAAAAATTTGACCATTTTTCTGGTATATATAGTAACAAACTTTTTTATTTATTCCCTTTTTATTATTTTTCCTATTTATATTATATCATATTTTCTTTTATTTGTCAATATCTTTTTTAATCTTTTATTTATTTTTTCTATAAAAATATTGTAATTATTCTTTATTAAATGAATACATATTATAGGAATATATCTTATTATATCATTGATTATTAAAGAATTAACTACATAAGAACAGCTGATTGTCTTTTCCATTCCCAGATTTTGCACGCTTCGCTCCAAAACTGGGAATCCCAGTCTATTTTTTTTCTTTGCTACGCTTATGCTACGCAAATAAAAAAACTATCCTGCATTTGATTTTTTTCTTTTTTCTCTCCTTTATCTTTTCTACTATTATTATTACCATTTTTTAGTAAATATTTATAAATATTGATAAAAAATATTATTACAATTTTATTACAAAAAATTATTAAAAAATGGAAAAAGAAAGAAGATTACCGAGTAACACTCTTCAATGATGTATCTGTGACACATTTATGGCATTACTATGATACATTACTATGATACATTAAAGATACATTAATAATAACAAAATAATGATAAAAAATATTAATAAAATTATTGAATAATATTAAATAAATAAAGGAATTATAAAATAAAAATAAAAGTAAAAATTCATTAAAAAATCACTAAAAAGTAATAATAAAATAATAATGCTTTTTATATTAAAAATTAAAAACCCCACTTTTAAAAAATAGATAATAATAAATTAATTGAATAATGTAATAAGAAAATAAAGAAAAATCGTTATAAAATAAGGGAAATATTTATTAAAAATAAAATCATTCACCTTTCAGTAGTTAGTATTAAGTATTCTCTTTTTTATTTAATTAACAAGTGAAAGGTGAACGATTTTTAAAAAGTATTACATATCATTAATAACATCAGAAAAATCATTAATATTAGTAATAATATTATCGGATGAATTAAAAGCTTGTTCGATATTAGACATAATAAAAGAAGCATCAATTTCAAGAAATTCATCAACTAAATCAGAAAAAGATTTCATATTAACATCTTTAAAATTAGCAAGATAAAATTTTTCAAAATTTTCTTTTTTCATTAAATTAGGAGTTCCCCACCCCTCATTTTCTTTAAGAAGTTTATTATAAACTTGTTCATTTTCTTTTTTCATTTCTTTATCATAATGAATATTAAAGCAATTAGATCTTTTTTTCATAAATTCTAAATTCAATTCAATAATTCGTTGTTCTAAAGGAATAGAATTAATTTCTTCAATAAATTCATTTTTAATTTTAGAAAGGAAATCAGAATTAAAAAAAATCTGAAAAACAGTTCTAATATAAGAAAGATGTAATTTTTCTTTAGTTAAATCATTTTTAACATCAAGATATTCACGATAAAGTTTAGAATTACAAAAAACTAAATTAACAGAAATATCATGAGGATAATTTTCTTTTTTCTTTAATTCTTTTAATTTTTCAAAAGCTTCTTGTCCAATATCAGCATATTGTTGAATTTCAAAAGAAGATAAACAACGCAAATTCCCATTTAAAGTATCCCTCCCAATCACAACTTTTTGATAATAAATCATATGAAATCTTTCCATTTTATCAAGAGAAGATTTAATAATATAAGAATAACTTCTCCAAGTATTTTTAAAAAAATAAGTAAGAATATTATTAGGAATCTTATTAAATTTTGAGAGATGAGAATTAACATTAAACCCCTTAGAAAAAGAATACAAATAATTAAGAAAATTTGCATTAAAATATCCTAAAATAGAAGCTAATTCATTCATAGAAAAGAACAAAAATTTTTGTCCAAACATTTCTTTTTTTCGTAACAATAAAGAAATAATAATATACATATTAAACTGATAGAATTTTGATTTTTCATCAGTATAAAAAGACATTAATGGAATATCATAAATTTTATTAATATGCCATTTATAACCAACTAAATACATATCAATAAAATATTGCCAAAAAATCAATTGCTCTTGCCGTCTTTTCCCACCTTTTGTCAAATCATCACCAAGAATAGAACATAATTGTTTATAAGAAAAAACATTATTCCCAATATCTAATTGATGTTGAAGATCATCTAATTTTAATTTTTCACGATGTTCAATTTTTGAAGAATTTTTAATTTTATTTATAGTATTTTGAATTTTACTTTCAAGAAAATCATCATCAAACATAGATATATTATTATATAAATTTTCATTTAAATTATTCATTATAAAATCACTCCTTATTAAATCTTTTATTCAGACAATCTGAACAAGTAAAAGTAAAATATTGTAAATTCTCAGAAAAAAGTTCAGTACCATAAACATATTTTTCATTAGAGAAAACTGAAGATTTTATCAAATTAGAATTATTTAATAAAGAACCACATTGAGAGCATGTATAATGGTTATTAACAATTTTAGATAAAACTTCTGAAAAATAATTAGATTTTTTATAAGCTGAAACAAAAGGATATTTTGTTTTATTTTTAAACTTATTATCAAAATCATTTTCAAAGAAGAAAAATAATAATGTATTAAATCCAGTAACAAACATATCATATGGAATTAAAGAATAAAGTATATCAAAAATCCTCATATTTAAAGCAGAAAAGATACTATTAGAAAAATGTATATCTTCATACTTCCAATCAAAAAAAGAAGAATAATTTCGATTTGGCAATAAATATACTGGGGTTTCTATAAAAAAGTTAATCCAAACTAAAGAATTATAAACAAGTTTCTTTAAGATATTTTTTGGTAAAGAAAAATTATGATTTTCTAATAAACCAATTAAAGATTTTTCTTCAAGATTCTCTAAGGAATTAATTTGTTTAAAAATATAATCATGATCTTTTAAAACCTCATTAAAATCATTAAAAAATTGAAAAATAAAAGATAAACAATTTTTAATAAAATTAATTTGATTAAGATTATTAATATTAAACTCAAAATTAGAATGAATCTTCATATTTTGAGTATCAAAAGAAAAAGTAGAAGTATTATCATCTACAGTTAAATAAAAAGTAAAAGAGAAATTAAT
>ERZ808278.254-NODE-254-length-41456-cov-4.168619_pt1 | contig 41456 bp, 29 predicted proteins | sample MGYA00521239_ERZ808278 | MGnify/ENA primary metagenome ERZ808278 (study PRJEB31516, sample SAMN03275600) | gut metagenome | biome: mammalia-associated habitat; material: feces | host: Papio cynocephalus | place: Kenya | collected 2012-07-17 ... | reverse complement strand
ATTATTGCCCCATAGATAGCAATCCATCCATGAGGCAACAACACTTTCCTTATACATACTCGTCAATATATTCTTCTAGCTGTTCCATAGACATAATAACCTTACGAGGTTTTGTTCCCTCTTCTTCTCCTACGACTCCTGCATCATATAGCTGGTCCATAATACGAGATGCACGGTTAAATCCTATCTTGAATACACGCTGCAGCATACCAATGGATGCCTTATCTTTCTCAATAATAAACTTAGCTGCTTCTAAGAAATACTCGTCTCTATCGTTAGAAGGTCCTCCTGCAGAAGCTGCTGCCTTTGTCTGAGATGATATTTTTTCTACAATTGCATTATCATACGTAGCGGCTACATCTCTTGTCAAGAATTCCACTACAGAACTAACTTCCTGGTCGGATACAAATGCACCTTGCACACGAATTGGTTTTGCAAAACCTGCTGGATAGAATAGCATATCACCTTTACCAAGTAATTTTTCTGCTCCAGCACTATCAATGATAGTTCTGGAATCCACTGCTGATGATACGGAAAATGCAATTCTGGAAGGTATGTTCGCTTTGATAACGCCAGTAATGACATTGACAGATGGTCTTTGTGTTGCGATTACAAGATGAATTCCAGCAGCTCGTGCCAACTGAGCAAGACGGCAAATGGATTCTTCTACTTCTCCTGGTGCAACCATCATAAGATCTGCCAGCTCGTCTACAATAATAACTATCTGTGGCATTTTCTTATACTTCTCATCATCTAAGTCTTCTACCTTCTCAACCTTTGCATTATATCCTTTCAGATCTCGAACTCCCAATTCAGCAAATTTCTGATAACGCTCTGTCATCTCGATAACTGCCCAATTTAACGCTCCAGATGCTTTCTTAGGGTCCGTCACTACAGGAATTAACAGGTGTGGAATACCATTGTATACACTAAGCTCAACTACCTTTGGATCAACCATAATCAGTTTTACATCATCTGGATGGGCTTTATACAAAATACTCATAATTAATGTATTAATACAAACAGATTTACCAGAACCTGTAGCACCTGCAATCAGCAAGTGAGGCATCTTGGCAATATCTGATACAACCGTCTTTCCAGCAATATCTTTCCCTACTGCAAATGCGATATTAGATGAGTGCTTCTTAAACTCAGAACTTTCTAAAAGTTCACGAAGCATAACTGCTGTATTTTCCTTATTCGGAACTTCTATTCCAACCGCAGCCTTTCCTGGTATTGGTGCTTCAATACGTACATCTGCCGCTGCAAGATTCAGCTTAATATCATCTGCAAGACCCGTAATTTTACTTACTTTCACTCCTTGTTCTGGGTGGAGTTCATAACGAGTAACAGATGGACCACAGCTTACATTGGTAATCGTCACTTTAACACCAAAGCTTTCCAATGTCTGATGAAGCTTCCACGCAGTATCTTTTAATTCCTGATCTGACATACCTGCCCCAGTATTCACTGGCTTTTTCAATAACTCCGTACTTGGACTCTGGTATGGAACATCAATAACTGTATTTTCTTTTATGGTCTGAATATCTGCTATATCAGAGCCCTTCACGATATCCTCTTTTGGTTCTGACATATTCTCACTTTTATGCACTTTGGTGCTTGCCTGTCCACTTGGCTTCATATCAGTTTTTTTATCTAAACTTCCACTTTCTCGTACCGAAGAATGTACCTTGGTAACTTCCTGTGGTTCAACCATATCTTCTGGTTCAATTGCATCATAATTCATGATTTCCGCTGATGTTTCAATCTCATTGGAAACTTCCATCTTAACATCTGCCCCAAACTTTGTGTTTGAAGGATTTATCTCTTCCAAGTCTGTTTCCATCTTAGCATTGACAGGATTAAATTTATTCTTTAATTCTTCCTCATAAACAGGCATAGACTCATCGTTCTTTGGTACTTCTGCCCGAACAATAGACATGGTATCAATTCCTGATGGAGTAATTTCCTCCATATCAACAGATGTTTTCTTTTTACTCTTTCGCCCAAGTTTTTCCTTCTTTATTACACCGTTCTGATCCACCGATTCTTGTGCCTTCGGCTTCACTGGGTCTGGTATAGGTTCTCTTTCAATGGTAAATGTTTTTGCTTTTCTTTTAACAGGCGCCTGCTTCTGTACCGGCGTATTTCTTTCATATTCTTCTCGCTGAACACGTCGATACTCTTTCATTTCCTGCATTTTCTGATAGCCACGTTTTCCCATCGGAGCAAAAAACAGTTTTTCGGTAATGAACATACAAAGAAGCAGCCCGATTCCTATTAGGATTACAACAGATGCAATTTCATCAAAACAGTAGCATAGCGCTCCACTGATAAAGCCACCTATCATTCCTCCACCTAGGCGGCTCTCGGAAGACGCCTCATAATATGCCAAGATGTGAGTTCCTTTTTCATACGATGTATAAGACAGTTGTAGAAGCGCCATTAATACAACCATCAATACGATGACGCTAATTAATTTTCTTCTTGCCTTTCGACTACCTTTATTCGACAAGTAAAATGCCATGCCAATAAAAATACCAAATGGCAAAATATAATTCATAAAACCAAACAGCCCAAAAAATAAGCGACTTACCCAGACGCCAAAGATTCCGCACATATTGAAATTACTTAGAATTAGCAAAATACAGAAGACCAGCGTAAATACAATGGTAATCTCATCCTGATATGGTTTCAGTCCTTCGTCTTTTTCTACTTTTCTTTTGCGGGTTGCTGGCTTTCTCCCTTTTTGGTTTGCCATAAAACTCGTTCCTCTTCCTATTATATGTACTGCGAATGCATGTACAATTTATTTATATTCAAAAAAAGACATTCCTATGACCAAATTCATAGGAATATAAAACAATGCTACCCTCAAGAGTCAACAAATGTAAAATAGATTCAAAGTGTAGTCAATCTACACTCTGAATCTATTTTATTATACAGGGATTAATTTCTAATTGCAAGTAAAACTACTTACAATCCGAACATTCTTTCGATTTTTTTCTTTCATCAATCATGGAATGTAATTTTTCCAACGCTTGTTGAATACCGCCTACTTCATTAATAATACCTTTCTCAACCGCTTCTCTTCCAACTAAAATAGAACCAATGTCCTTAGTAAGCTGAGTTGTTTCCAGCATTAATGCTTTAAAATGTAAGTAATCAATATTGGAATGTGCACAAACGAAATTGATAATTCTATCCTGAATGCGTTCCATGTACTCAAAGGACTGGGTTACTCCAATAACCATTCCTGTCACACGAACCGGATGAATAATCATGGTTCCCGTAGGAACGATAAAGCTGTAGTCCGTTGACGTAGCCAAAGGTACACCAATCGAATGACTTCCACCTAAAACAAGAGACACTGTTGGTTTACTTATAGAAGCAATCATTTCTGCAATAGCAAGCCCCGCTTCCACGTCTCCACCAACTGTGTTGATAAGGATTAGTACACCATCCACATCCTTACTGTCTTCGATTGCAGCAAGCTGTGGCAAAATATGATCATACTTTGTTGTCTTATGAGTTGGCGCACTGCATTCATGCCCTTCCACTTCACCAATGATAGAAATGAGATGTATTTTGTAATCCTGCTGATTACTGTCCAGCATCACTTGACCATATTCATTAATCTGTTTATTTTCTAAATCCTGAGCCTCTTTCTTTTCCTTTTCGTCACCAGGGTTTTCTTTGTTTTGTCCCATATAGAATCCTCGTCTTTCTACCACATTTTATGGAATTTAGTATCCCAAAAAAAGCAGCAAATATACAAGATTCTATCGGATAAACGCAATCTCTTCTTCTGTAATATTTCCTACGAGAGATATGGACTTTTTCTCCCATCTAAGATACTTTTTCGCAAATGCCTGGACATCTTCACAAGTCACTTTGTAAATATCATCTAATACTTCATCAATTGATTTCAAATAACCTTTCATTAAATAGGTTTTTCCGTTATTATAAATCTTCGATTTTGTACTTTCATTTCCAATAATTAAATCTGTTTTTAAAAGCTGTTTTGCCTGGTCTAATTCCTTCTCGGTCACACCATTTTCACAGAAATCTCGAATAACTTCTTCTATATGAGCCAGTGCCGTTTTCAGTTTCTTCGGATTTAAAACAGCATCTATATGAAACAAACCTGCTTCATCGTAAATACTTTCATAGGAGTAAATGGAATACGTTAAACCTGCTTCTTCTCGTAGTTTTTGGAACATTCTAGAGTTATCCCCATCTCCAAGAATTACATTCATCAGATACAACGTATACTTTTCATCCGATTGATAAGATACACTTTCAAACGCTACATTTAGATGTACCTGTTCAATATCCTTTGTCCTGCAGAATATAACTGGCTCATATTTCGGTTTTGTAAGCGTAAGAGGTTCCTTACTGTTTTCAAAAGAAGCAAAATTTTCTTCCAGCAGTCTCATAGTTTCTTCGATATCCATCTTACCTGCCACAGATAATACCATACGGTCTGCTGTATAGGTTTTTTCTTTAAATGCAACTAACTCTTCTCTCGTAATTGCATTTACTACCTCTTTTTCTCCAGAAATGATAAACCCAAGGGGGTCATCCTTCCAAGCCACTTTCTGAAGCATTTCATGAACCAAGTCTTCCGGTGAATCATCGTACATATCAATCTCTTCTAATACAACGCCCTTTTCCTTCTCTAACTCCTCAGGGAGAAATAATGCATTGTTTAACATATCGCCAATTAATTCAATTGCCGCTGGAAGCTGTTCTTCTAATGCTGTCACATAAAAGGAAGTGCTTTCCTTCTCCGTAAATGCATTTAAATTTCCTCCAATATGAGCCATTTCATCGGCAATCTGTTTTGCCGTACGATTCTTTGTACTCTTAAAATACATGTGTTCTAACAAATGTGAGATTCCATTATTTTCTTTTGTTTCGAATGCCGACCCTGCTTTTACATAAACACCAAATGAAACACTTCGCAAATAAGGTATCTCTTCAAATACAACAGGTATTCCATTGGATAGTTTCTTAATTATTACCATTCATTCTTAACCCTTCCCTATTTTTATTACGTCATGTAATCTGGATTCGTGTAATCCGGATATGATTAAAGTGTGAGCGCTCTCACCCTTACGGCTTAAATTTTCTTTCTTATCAAGCAAGAAAAAAGGTGGCTTTTTCACCAAGGTGAAAAGCCACCAATCTTTCTATGATAAATCTACTTTACATCTTTCATGCTAAAGCTGATTCTTCCCATCTTGTCTTTACCAAGGCAAACAACTTTTACAACGTCGCCTAATGTTAATACATCTTCAACACGGTTGATTCTCTCTTTGGAAATCTTAGAAATGTGAACCATTCCTTCTTTTCCTGGAGCAAATTCAAGAAAAGCACCAAATTCTTTGATTGCAATAACTTTACCTTCAAATACTTGACCTTCTTTGAAATCTGTTGTGATAATTTCAATTAAGCGAATTGCTTCTTCTAACATGACAAGGTCTGTTCCACATACGGAAACTGCACCTTCATCGGAAATGTCAATCTTAACACCAGTCTGTTCGATAATAGCGTTGATTGTTTTACCTCTCTGTCCAACAACATCACCAATTTTCTGAGGGTCAATCTGAATCTGACGAATCTTTGGAGCAAACTCACCAACTTCTTCTCTTGGAGCACCAATACAAGGAAGCATAACTTCATTTAGGATATACATTCTTGCTTCTCTTGTTCTGCGGATTGCTTCTTCAATAATTGGTCTTGTTAAACCATGAATCTTAATATCCATCTGAATTGCTGTGATACCCGCTTCTGTACCAGCTACCTTAAAGTCCATATCTCCGAAGAAATCTTCAAGACCTTGAATATCGGTTAATACAATATAATCATCATCTGTATCACCTGTCACAAGACCACAAGAGATACCTGCAACCGGTTTCTTAATTGGAACACCTGCTGCCATAAGCGACATGGTAGATGCACAAATAGAAGCCTGTGATGTTGAACCATTGGATTCAAATGTTTCGGATACTGTTCTGATTGCATAAGGGAAATCAGCTTCACTTGGCAATACTGGTACTAATGCACGCTCTGCTAGCGCACCATGACCGATTTCACGACGTCCTGGTCCTCTAGATGGCTTTGTTTCACCAACAGAGTATGAAGGGAAGTTATAATGGTGCATATATCTCTTAGATGTTTCCAATTCATCTAATCCATCAATTCTCTGTGCTTCCGATAATGGTGCAAGAGTTGTAACCGTACAAATCTGAGTTTGTCCTCTTGTAAACATAGCAGAACCATGTACTCTAGGTACAATATCAACTTCTGCTGCTAATGGACGAATCTGTGTGATTTCACGACCGTCTGGACGTTTGTGGTCTTTTAAGATCATCTTACGAACTGTTTTCTTTTCATATTGGTATATCGCTTCACCTAAAACAGCAAGCCATTCTTCATTTTCAGCAAATGCTTCTTCCAGTTTTTCAGTAAGCTTTTTGATGTTTTCTTCTCTATCTTGTTTTACATCGGTAAATACTGCTTCTTCCATTTCAGCAGGAGTTACGATTTCTTTCATTGCATCAAATAACTCTTGTGGTACTGCACAGCTTTCATATTCATGCTTTGGTTTACCACATTCTGCAACGATAGTATTAATAAATTCGATTACTTTCTGGTTGATTTCATGAGCTGCAAAGATAGCTTCGATCATTTTGTCTTCTGGAACTTCGTTAGCACCAGCTTCAATCATGATAACTTTTTCGCTTGTAGATGCAACTGTTAGCTGTAAATCAGAAGTTGCTTTCTGTGCATTGCTTGGGTTAAAGATAAACTCTCCGTCAATTAAACCAACCTGTGTAGTTGCACAAGGTCCATCAAATGGAATATCTGAAATAGCTGTTGCAATTGCAGAACCTAACATAGCTGTTAACTCTGGACTGCATTCAGGATCTACAGACATAACCATGTTATTAAGAGTTACGTCATTACGATAATCTTTAGGGAATAAAGGTCTCATTGGACGGTCGATTACACGAGATGTTAAAATGGCATTTTCAGAAGCTTTACCTTCTCTTTTATTAAATCCGCCTGGAATTTTTCCTACAGCGTATAATTTTTCTTCGTATTCAACACTTAGCGGGAAGAAATCGATTCCTTCTCTTGGCTTGTCTGATGCAGTAGCGGTTGATAATACTACTGTGTCACCATAGTGCATAAATGCTGCACCATTTGCTTGCTTTGCTACACGGTCAACATCTACGCGTAGAGTTCTGCCAGCAAGTTCCATAGTAAAACTTTTGTACATAATTAGTCTCCTTTAAATTTATTCGTCCGAAACAGACGTACATTGGGGAGATACCGAAACAACTGAACAAGTCACTATTCCAGTAATAATGAGCTCTTCAGAAGTCTCGGAGAATATCTCACCCACATTAACGATACCATTATATCACTTATGGTAATAATTTGCCACAAGTAATTTTATTTAATTTGCATAATCAACTAGTAGATGGTTATATAACAAAAAGGCCACCGTATCACTACAGCAGCCATTGGAAATATTATTTTCTGATGTTAAGTCTTTTGATTAACTCACGGTATCTTTCGATATCTTTTTTCATTAGGTAGTCAAGAAGACCTCTTCTTTTACCAACCATTTTTAAAAGACCTCTTCTTGAGTGGTGGTCTTTTTTGTTTTCCTGTAAATGAACTGTTAACTCATTAATTCTGTAAGTTAATAAAGCTACCTGTACTTCTGGTGAACCTGTGTCGCCTTCAGTTCTTGCGTATTCGTTGATAATCTCTTGTTTCTTTTCTGCACTTAACATTGTGTAAGCCTCCTATAATTTTAATATGCCCAAACACTAAGGAACGGTCGGAGTTGTCCTGTTTCTTAGCATCGGATACTAATAGTTTATCCAATAAACCACTAGGTATACGATTATAACATAAAAAATTACCAAAACCAACAACAGGATTAATTTACCATTACATCATTTTACAATGTAATTTATTTGCTAAATGCAGTATTGGAGTTTTCGATAAGTTAAAAAACTGCCACAAAAAACATGTTTTTGTGACAGTAAAATAACAAATCAAATATTATTTTCTTAAACCTAATTTTTCAATTAAAGCACGATATCTGTTGATATCTTTTTTCTTTAAATATTCAAGAAGACCACGTCTTTGACCAACCATTTTAAGAAGACCTCTTCTTGAGTGATGATCTTTGTGATTTTCTTTTAAATGAAGTGTTAATGTATTGATTCTTTCTGTTAATAAAGCAACCTGAACTTCTGGTGAACCAGTATCATTAGCATTTCTGCCATATGCGGCAACAATTTCTTGTTTTCTTTCTGTACTTATCATTATATGTACCTCCTTTAATTTATCACCATATGCTAAGGAAACGGTCGGAGTCTTCCGTAATCTGAGCATTGGTTATGTTGACATCAACATTTAAAGGATAACATAAACTTGATTCTTTGTAAAGACTGTATTCCATATCCCTGCAAAAAAATTCGTCTAATGCTTTTCTTGTCATAGCATGAGATAATATACGTAACTTCAATTTTTGGTAATAGGAGAATGATTGATATAAAATAAAGAATCTCGCACTTGCTGCTTGTTAAGTGCGAGATTCCCTACATATGATTCTGATCAAATACTGGTATGTAGACGCTTTGCTGCCTTTGTTCTATGCAAGCGATACATTTGTCTGCCAGTTTCACTATATGATTTCGTATCCCTAAAGAGCAGAAATCAATGGTACTATTCTGTACGTATTCTCCTTTATCATCACATCGTTTTGTGTTCTCTTCTTTTATGATTCTATCCAGCTTTTCTCTTTCTTTATGAATGCGTTCCATAGCATATAAATCTCCGTAAGCCAATACTGTTACACTCTCATGGTAAATCGTTTCTGCAAGTTCCATACATATTTCCAATTGACAAATTTTATCTTTGGATAATCGTTTTCCTTCTAATTTCAAGCAACTTGCAAGTGTTGTTATGCCCTCACATTCATCTGCTACCTGTTCTGCTAATTTCACAAGACTTGTTACACCCTCATCTTTTTTTGTAAAAATTCTGTTCTTTCTTTTCGTGCTAGAAACAGACATTTCATTTGCTATGCTTCTGACAAGTTTCAGATTTTCCTTATAATTTTCTTCTGCTAGTTCAGATTCCTTCCATGTCAGGGAATATTTCATAAAAAGTATCATTTTCTTAGTGCCTTCTACGAGCTTATCTATTCGATTCTTCATAAACTTCTTCTCCTTTACCATTTCTATCATTTTTACTCTTTTATCATACTCTTCCCATGTAAATTGCAATATCACTGATAAGTAAAATGTATGTGAACTAATAGTAAAGGGTTCTGTTTGCCAAAGTAAAGTATACATCCCCCTCTTTCGCGTAAATAGACGAAAAAGAGCATTTGCTCTGTAGTTTTATCTGCTTCGCAAATGCTCTTTTTCTGTTCCTTATATTAGCAAACTACCATCCCATAACTTCTTTCATGTATGCGGATAGTTTTGCTGCTGCCTTTGTATTGGTTTTTTCAGATGGATGCCAGTCTACGCAGATTCCATCACTCATCTGCTGGCTATCAAACTGCATAGATGTTACGTTTTTGTCTCCTGTCTGTGCAGTATATTCTGCCACTGCCTGCTCAATCTGAGGATATAAGTCCGCACCCATAATTCCTAATGTACAGAAAATGGCAGCGTCTGGATTCTTCTCTCTGATTTGTTTGATAAACGCAACATAAGCATCTACAAACTCTGCTTCACGTGTTGCATCATGTGCTACATAAGAAGAATCATTGGTTCCTAAGTTGATAACGACTGCTTCTGGCTGGAATTTAGTAAAATCCCAATCTGTCTTCGCTGGGCTTGTCCAATCACCAAATGTACTCCAGGAATAAGCAATTTTATCATAATATTTAGGCATTACATTTTCATCACTTTTCACACCTGCTGAAGTATAATTGGATACTACGCCGATACCACTTACAGACACGATGCTATAATCTGCATCTAAATTCTGTGCTGTTTTGTAAGCATATGTTTTGCTTCCATCTTCTGTGGAATTTTTGAAACCTCCATTAATATTCTCATCATCAATTCCGTAACCACATGTTATAGAGTCACCAATGAATTCTATTCTATGTTTTTTCGAAGGAGTCGGCATAATTTTCCCACCTTCTGAAGTTACTGTAATCTTACCAATTCCAACCGTTGCACTTGCTGATTCGGATAACTTAATTATGTTCACTGTTACTAGGCCAGAGCCACTAAGATTGAAATCATATGTTTTGGATGTATCCTCAACCATATCGTCTACCAATAATTTGTCATTTACATAGATTGCAAATCTTGCCTTATTGGCTAAACTTTCTCCTGTAGCAAGAGAATCTCCTAGAATTTCGACGCTTCCTTCATTTCCGTAATATGTAAATTCAATCCCAGATGCTGTATTTGCTAACCATCTTTCGCTTGTTGCACTCATGTATGTTCTTCCGATAACTTTTACGTTCTCTTCTGTTGCAAAATGTGATGCTGTTTTCATTTCACCTGGTTTTGGTTCTTCGCTTGGAGTACTTGAAACGATTGGCTCCTCACTTGGTTCTATACTAGGCTCTGTGCTTGGCATCGCAGATACTGCTGGTGCCATTTTGCCTGTTACATAATCAACTGATTGTAATACAATAGAACCATTTTGTGTCTGCACATAAATTCGATCTAATAAATCATAAGAAGTGCCATAAGCTGTTGTAACTGTATCATAATCGAATACTGCTGTGTAACTTCCATCTGTATTGGTAGTAACTTGGTTAGGTTTTACGACTGCCCAGCCACAGCCTCCTGTCCAGCTTTGGAAGATTACTTGTAAACTGTCTTTTGTTCCCGTAAATGTTACTGCAAAATATCCGTCTTTGGTAATAACTGCTGGGTCAAATGTTCCACCATTTTTCTTTGTTGATACCTCTAGTGCTGTCTGCCATGCACTAACTTCTTTTGAACCTGAGAAAAAGTTAATTGCACCGTCTGTAACTGGTTTTGATGGCTGTACAGATACAACAGGTTCTTCTGAAATTACTGGCTCTTCTGATTTCGCTGGTTCTTTTGTAATTACTGGCTCTTCTGATTCTACTGGTGCAACTGACTGTACTGGTTCAGAAGCCCCCGTAACATAATTGAATGATTTTAAAACAATAGAACCATTTGTTGTTTTCACATATAAACGGTCTAACGCATCAAATTTATCTCCATATACAGAAACGATATCGCTGTAACTGATTTTTGATACATAATTTCCACTTGTATTTACTGTGCTTTGGGAAGACGTTACTTCAGCCCATCCTGTACCGCCAGACCAGCTTTGGAACACAAGTTCAAATGCATCTTTATCTCCTGTATATTCAACTGTAAAATATCCATCTTTTGTAATCATAGATGAGTCAAATGTTCCACCATCTTTTACAGTTGTTAATTCCAGTACATTGCTCCATGATGCAGCCTCTTTGGAACCTTTAAAAAGATTTACACTTCCAGCTGCTGGTGCTTCTGAAACTGGCGGCAGTGATGTTACGCATGGATATTTTGTAGGTTCATTTGATGCACTACTTTCAGGTGCTTGTGATACTGTTGCGTCTGTAAATACAGAACAAATCTTAGAGGTTTCTTTTAACCCATTTGCACCATTTACAATTTCATTTCCCCAGTCTGATAAGCTTGTACCAGCCCAGTCATTCGCTAAGTCTAAGTATTCAACGCCACCGCTGTTACCTTTCCAAGACCATGCCATATAACCGATGCCTTTTTGCTGACAATAACTCATAATCGTCTCTTCTGCTACATCACCGTCTGTGTGTTTCCAGCCAAACTCACCGATTACCTGACATAAACCTGTTGCTGCTACAGAATCGATGTTATTCTTAACCATAGAAGCGGAACCACCCGCATATTCGTACATATGTGTAGAGAACATTGTATTAGCAAGTGGATCGGAAGCAAATACAGCCTTACCGCTTTCTGCGATTGATTTTGGATATTGTCCCCATCCAGCCGCATCTATCATTAAGGTATTCTTAATTCCAGCATCACGTATTTTTTTAATTGCTGCTATGTATCCTTCTTTCCAAGTGGAAGATTCCCACGTTCCATCCCACTCATTTGCAATGTTTACGATTACGTATGCTTCATTTCCAATTAACGCATCTTTCATTTCTACGAAATAATCGGCTGCTGCCAATAATTCGTTGGTTGTCTGTTTTCCAGTTGCATCATGCACTTCAAGAACTGCAACCATTTTGTTTTCTTTACATTGTTTGATTAAACTCTTTACAGAACTTAAATCATCTTTGTTCCATTGAACCCCGTTAGATAATACAAGTCTTACAGTGTTTGCTCCTGCGTTTGCCATTGCTTTGATGGCTGTTGTACTCTGGTCTTTGTACCAGGTATGTGCATGGTTGATACCACGCATAACGAACGGATTCCCATTGGCATCCAAAAGTTTTGCCCCACTTACATGAAAACCATATGTAGTATCGGCTGCTGCTTTCACATATGCATTGCCTGGCATAAATGTTACGAGCATGGCAACTACAAGTAAGTAAGCCCAAAGTTTTTTCATTCTTTTCATAATCCTACCTCCATTATTTTTTAACTGTGCTTCATTATAACATATAGAACACGAAATATAGCGTTTTAGTCTCATTATGTAGCAAATTCGTGTATCACATGTTTACAAATGAAAATTAATTTTATCTAATATTTTAGGTTATCATAAAGTTGTTTTAGGTTAAAAAATTACTAGGACATTCCACAAACATCCTAGTAATTTCTCTTTCCTATCTAGTATTCAATTCTAGCAGCATCTTTACAATCTGCTTCTGTGCCATTTCACTTATATGAAATATGATATATGGAAATCCTTTCTGGCTTCGCTTTATTTCCTTGCGAATTCCAAAGGCAACGCCCTTTTCCGTTACATCCTTATTCTCTTTTCCACGCTTGGCAAGTAGCGCTGTCATTAGTTAACAAAAGAAGATGTCGAGTTCCTTCACTCTCCATCCTCTTCCTTTGTAACTTTATTTATATAGAAACTATATCGTTCTCAAAATATTCTTTACCAAACTGGCAATCTCGCTCCATCTGTGACTTTAATTCATCCAATGACCCAAACTTCTGCTCTCCACGTTCGAAAGCAAACAGTTCCACCGTTATTTCCTTGTCATATAAGAAGCCGTCGAAATCAAAAATAAAAGTTTCAACGCCCTTTTCATTTTTATCACCAACGGTAGGTTTGTATCCGATATTGGTAATTCCATAATACACCTTATCCTCAATCAAGATTCTAGCGGCATAAACTCCATTTGGCGGAACCAGCTTTTCTTTAGAAGGAATAATATTGGCTGTTGGCATCCCCAAAGTTCGGCCAATCTGGTTGCCGTAAACAACCTTTCCAGTAATGCTATATGCTGCTCCAAGCATCTCATTGGCTTTCTCGATGTTGCCATTTAACAATTCCTGACGAATCCTGGTGCTGCTTACTTCTGCACCATCCTTAATTACCTTATCAAATGCCTTTACTTCAAAACCATACTTTTTCCCAAGTTCCCGAAGCACGGCTACATTTCCAGCTCGATTTTTACCAAAGTGATAATCTTTGCCAACCACAACAACTTTTGCTCCAAGCTTTTCTACTAGGACAGAGCGGACAAATTCTTCTGGCTCGGTGTGCATTACTTCCTCATTAAAAGGATAAGAAATAAAATAATCTGAGCCCAGTTCTTCTGCCTTCTTAACCTTTTCTGCTTCTGTATAAATTAAGTTATTTGATAGATTTGATACAAAATTACCTGGATGCTGAAAAAAGGAAAAGGTTACTGCCTGCAACCCTTTTTTCTTGAGAGATCTCACATACTCAATCAGCAAACGGTGTCCTACATGAAACCCATCAAATTTTCCTAACGAAACAGCAGTATTTTGTAATTGAAAATCTGTGGTATTCCAAATATATTTCATCAAATTCTGCCTCTCTTCTATAAAAACATTTTCTTTGGTTTTAATGTTTTTCGATTTTCTGCCTCGAAAATACCAACAAACCGCTGCTCTTCATCATACACACAAAATTCCTGATTCGGGCTTGTACGAATAGGCTCCGTTAAAAAAGAAATCTCGATTTTATTCCCGTTATCTACGTATTTCTGGTATTTCTTTGATACTGTAACTGCCAAAAGGTTAGAAAACATAGCATCCACTTTTACTAAGTGTTCTTCTATTGTATCTGCCTTAACTAGTTCTTCTACCTCTGATAGAGTAAGACTGTCCTCAATCATAAAAGAACTGACTTTGGTACGCTTTAATGTTGCCATTGCACCACCACAGCCAAGTTTTTCACCGATATCATGGCAAAGAGTTCTAATATAAGTTCCCTTTGAACAGCTTACTGTCATAGTTACGGTTTTCTGCTCCATATTTATCTCAGATATCTGGATGTCATAAATCGTGATTCTACGAGCTTTACGCTCTACCACTTTTCCCTCACGAGCAAGTTCATAAAGCTTTTTGCCGTTGACTTTCAAAGCAGAATACATAGGTGGTATTTGATCATATTCGCCCACAAATGACATAACTGCTTCTTCAATTTCATCACGACTCACAGAAACTTCCTTCTTAGATAAAATCTCACCAGACATATCCTGTGTATCTGTAACGACTCCAAGCTGCAACATGGCTTCATAAGTCTTATTTTTATCCGTTAATAAATCACATACTTTTGTTGCTTTCCCTAAACATACCGGTAATACCCCTACTGCGTCTGGGTCAAGCGTACCAGTATGGCCAATTTTCTTTTGTTTGCATATGCCTCTTAACTTAGCGACTACATCATGTGAAGTAAATCCTTGTTCTTTATAAATATTCAAAATACCGTCCATACTAACTCCTAAATGTATCTTTATTTTCGTAATTGTTCCTCAATATGAACTGTTACACTATTAATTACATCATAAACATTTCCTGATATGGTGCAGCCAGCAGCTTTTACATGACCACCGCCACCAAAAAATTTAGCAACCTTGCTTACATCAACATCATGATTGGAACGCATGCTGACTTTATAAATCTGTGTTTCTATCTCATGTACGAGAATAGCAACCTCGACTCCTTCTGTCACACGCATCTGGTCAATTACACCGTCTAAATCTTTCGAACTTGCTCCATAAAACTCCATTACATCCTTCTTAACATAGGAAACAATGCATTTTCCGTCTAATACAAGGAAACTCTCTAAAAGACAACGTCCCAGAATCTGATTTTGCAAATATGTTTTCTGATAAAATGTTTCATCGATAATCCTAGAAAATGGAACGTCGTAGCTGATAAGTTCTGCTGCAAGTTCCATTGTTTTTTTCGTTGTATTGCTATGTTTAAATACACCTGTGTCATGTACAATTCCAAGGTATAGACAGGATGCAAGTTCTTTATCTAACATATCTTTGTCAATCAAGTCCATAAGCACTTCACAAGTTGAACTTGCTTCTGGCTTTATACAGCTTATTTCTGCAAATCCTTGATTGGTAATATGATGGTCAATATTAATTGAACGAGCTGCCTTATGAAATAGTGGTTCAGAAAAACCAAGCCTGTCAAGATCACCACAGTCTAATACGATGAATATATCGTAGGCTGGTATTTCTGAGTTATCTATCTCATGTTTGACGCAATCGGAATTTGGCAGGAAACTAAACTCATCCTGCACATATTCCAGATAAACGTCTACTTTTTTATTCGGATACTTCTTTTTCAGATAGTAGCATAGCGCTAAGCAAGAGCCAACACAGTCGCCATCTGGTCTGACATGACCACCAATCCCAATTGACGCTGCTGCTTTCATTGACTCACTTATTGTACGCATGAAAATTACTTCCTTCCTATTCTTCAGAATCCTCATCTGCTGATTCTTCATCATGTCTGATATCTTTTGTTACTTCTTCAATCATCTTAGACATGTTTACGCCATATTCAATGGACTGATCCAAAACAAATGTTAGTTCTGGAGTATTTCTAAGGTTCAGTCTCTTTGCTAACTGGCTTCTGATAAATGGACTTGCTTTCTTAAGTCCTTCCTTCGTTGCCTGTTTGCTTTCTTCATCACCAAGAACACTGATATATGCTTTCGCAAATTTTAAATCTGGTGTAACTTCAACCGATACCACAGAAGTCATTGGATTGATTCTAGGATCTTTTACTTCCATGCTGATAATACGACTAAGTTCTTTTTGTACTTCACCGTTGATTCTAGTGTTTTTAATGCTGTTTTTTCTCACTATCTAGGCACCTCTTCCATTACATATAGTTCAACCTGGTCAAGTTCCGCAATGTCATTAAATTTTTCAAATACTAAACCACATTCATAACCAGCTGCAACTTCTTTTACGTCATCCTTAAACCTCTTAAGTGATGCTAACTTTCCTTCGAAGATTAAATTACCTTCTCTTGTAATACGAGCGGAACATCCACGAACAACTTTACCATCTAATACATAAGAACCAGCGATTGTACCAAGACCAGAAGCTTTGAATACCTGACGGACTTCTACATGGCCAATTACTTTTTCTTCGAAGACTGGATCTAACATACCCTTCATAGCTGCTTGGATATCTTCAATTGCCTGGTAAATAACTTTGTAAAGTTTCACATCAACTTTTTCACGTTCAGACATTTCTTTTGCTGTGTTATCAGGTCTTACGTTGAAACCGATGATGATTGCATTGGATGCACTTGCTAATGTTACGTCAGACTCGTTAATTGCACCAACACCACCATGGATGATTCGGATTGCAACTTCTTCGTTTGATAATTTTAACAAGCTTTGTTTTACCGCTTCAACAGAACCTTGCACGTCAGCTTTTACGATAATGTTAAGTTCCTTAATATTACCTGCCTGAATCTGAGAGAATAAGCCATCTAAGGACAACTTAGCCTTAGTATCATCTAATAATTTTTCTCTGCTCTGTTTGATATAAGTTTCCGCAATGTTACGTGCTTCTTTTTCATTTTCAGTTGCCATGAAGATTTCACCAGCGTCTGGAACTTCATTTAAACCTAAAATCTCAACTGGTGTGGAAGGTGCAGCTTCCTTCACACGTCTTCCCTTATCATCCATCATAGCTCTTACTTTACCGTATGCAGAACCGATTGCGATAGGATCTCCAACATGTAAAGTACCTTTCTGTACTAATACAGTTGCAACTGGTCCACGACCTTTATCAAGCTGAGCTTCAATTACAATACCTCTTGCCTTACGGTTTGGATTTGCTTTTAATTCTAACACTTCTGCAGTTAAAGAAATCATATCAAGAAGTTCTGGAATACCTTCTTTTGTGTGTGCAGATACCGGTACGAATACAGTATCTCCACCCCAGTCTTCTGCTACTAATTCATGTTCAACTAATTCCTGTTTTACACGTTCAATATTAGCACTTGGTTTATCAATTTTGTTTACTGCAACAATGATTTCTACTCCTGCTGCCTTTGCATGGCTGATAGCTTCTACTGTCTGAGGCATTACACCATCATCTGCTGCCACAACTAAGATAGCAATATCTGTAGACTGAGCGCCTCTCATACGCATGGATGTAAATGCTTCATGTCCTGGTGTATCTAAGAAAGTAATTGTTTCTCCGTCTCTGTTTACAACATAAGCACCGATGTGCTGTGTAATACCACCAGCTTCTTTTTCCGTAACTGCTGTATGACGAATTGCATCAAGTAAAGAAGTTTTACCATGGTCAACGTGACCCATTACGCAAACAACAGGAGGACGTTTTACCATTAAGCTCTCGTCTTCTTCTTCCTCTTTTAATAGCTCTTCGATAACGTCAACTTTTACTTCCTGTTCTGCGATGATGTCATATTCTAATGCGATTTCTTCTGCTTCTTCAAATGTGATTTCACTGTTAATGGAAACCATCTTACCAGCTAAGAATAATTTTTTCACGATGACAGAAGCATTCATCTTCATCTTATCTGCTAATTCTTTGATGGTTAATACTTCTGGAATTGTGATTTGTTTGATTTCTTCTTCTACCACTGGTTCTACAGCCTTAGGTTTCTGGAAAGCACCTTTTCTGTTCGGATCTTTCTTAGGAGCTTCTGGAGCACCCTTTTTACCGTTACGCTTTCCATTTTTCTTCATTAATTCCATTGGGTCATTATCGAAGTTTTTCTTTTTATCAAAACGGCTGTCATTCTGACGTTTTCCCTTGTTCTGTGCTCTGTTTGGCTTTTGTGTTTCTTCTGCCTTAGCAATCATCTTATCTAAGCTATCGCCCGGCTTTCCTCCACGTCTGTCGTTATTTCCTGATCTTCCCCCATTATCACGGTTACCAAAAGGACGGCCGCCCTGACCACCATTATTGTTACGGTTAAATGGTCTGTCTCCATTGTTATTGTTTCGATTAAATGGTCTGTCTCCGTTATTATTGTTTCGGCTATATGGTCTGTCTCCGTTGTTGTTATTACGGTTAAATGGTCTGTCTCCATTGTTATTATTACGGTTAAATGGTCTGTCTCCGTTATTATTGTTTCGGTTAAATGGTCTGTCTCCGTTGTTATTGTTTCGGTTAAATGGTCTGTCTCCGTTATTATTGTTTCGGTTAAATGGTCTGTCTCCGTTGTTTGGACGGTCTCCATTTTCGCGTCTTTGATATGGTCTGTCTCCATTGTTATTGTTTCGGTTGCCATACTGACCTTGTCTGTTATCGTTACGCTCTTTTCCTTGACCATTGTTACGGAAATCACGATTTTGACCTTTGTTCTGACCATTGTTGTTGCGGTTCTGACCTTGATAAGGTCTGCGTTCTGATTGTTCTCTCTTATTTTCTTCTCTATTTTCCACTTTACTATCTATCCTTTTTTCCTCTTTTTGCATATCTTGTTTCTTATCCTCACCACTCTTATTAGACTGGTCTTTTGTTTGTTCCTTATCGGAACTAGCTACATTACCACTGGTAATCTTATTATCTTCTATAATAGTCACTACTTTCTCTGATTTTTCTTCTTTGTCCTGGACAGGTACTTTTTTTGTTTCCTTTTTGTCCGTTACAGAAGATTCTGACTTTTTCACTTCTTTTGCTGGAACTTCTTTTGCTGAAACTTCCTGTTTAGGCGATGTTTCTTCTTTTGCAGCTTTCAATTCCTTATGCGCTTCATCTTTCACAGTAACTTTATCAGTTACCTTTAATGTATTATTATTATCGCCCTTTATGTCAACTTTTATTTCTTTCTTTTTAGAATTTTCGGCTACCTTTTCTAGTTTGTCGGCTTTATTATTCAAGAAAATACTATCTTCTTCCTTCTTCTTGGGTGTGAAGTTTTTTAATACAAAAGCAATGGCTTCGTCCTCAATATTGCTTTGAGGACTCTTCACTCCAAAACCATTGTTATTTAGAGTTTTCACTAAATCCGTACTTTTAATATTTAGACTTTTTGCTATTTCGTATATTCTCATTTTCGCCATACTGCCTACCTCCTATAAAAGTTGTTTTTCGACTGCACGGGCTAATCCTTGATCAGTGAATGCCAAAGATGCTCTCATTTCCTTTCCCATCGCGTGACCAAGTTCCTCTTTCGTTGCGATAAAATAAATCGGAACTTTATACCATTCACACATGTTTGTAAATTTTTTTTTCGTATTCTGAGATGCATCTTCTGCCACAATGACCAAGTATGCTCTGTTTTCTTTCACTGCCTTTTCCGTTAGGAATTCACCACACTCTACATTTCTAGACTTGATTCCCAATCCGACATACGAAAGAGTTTTAATTTTGTTCAACCGCTGTCAGCTCCTTTTCTAATTGGTCATAAATTTCATCTGGAATGGTAGTTTTTAAAGACCTTTCAATGGCTTTTGTCTTTCTGGCCTTCTTTAAACATTCTAAGGAGTTGCACAGATACGCTCCACGTCCATTTTTCTTACCTGTAAAATCAATCGCAATTTCATTTTCAGGTGTTTTAATGACACGGATAAGCTCTTTCTTCGTCTTCATTTCTCCACAGCCGGTACATTGTCTCATCGGGATTTTCTTTTTAATCATCTAAAAACCTCCCAACATGAAATTAAAAGTCGAAGCCGTCGTACTCATTCTCTCCATCGTGTAAGTCTAGGCTTGAATCTGGCATATCTACACTCACATCTAAATTGGAACGAACTTGTGACTCGCTCTTAATGTCAATCTTGTAACCTGTTAATCTGGCAGCTAAACGTGCATTCTGTCCTTCTTTGCCAATTGCAAGGGACAATTGATAATCGGGAACAACAACTTCTGCGCTCTTTTCTTCTGTATCCACTTCTACTGACACAACTTTTGCTGGACTTAATGCGTTCTCAATCAATACCTTTGGATCTTCGCTCCAAGTAATGATATCAATCTTCTCACCACGTAATTCATTTACAATAGCATTTACTCTCGCACCGTTCATACCAACACAGGCACCAACTGGGTCAATATCTGGGTGTGAAGTATAAACTGCCATTTTTGTCCTTGAACCAGCTTCTCGTGCGATACTTTTTATTTCAACGATTCCTTCACGAATTTCTGTAACTTCTGCTTCAAATAAACGCTTTACTAACTCAGGATGAGTTCTAGAAACTGTAATTCTAGGTCCCTTTGTTGTATCCTTTACTTCAATGATATAAAGTTTGATACGGTCAGTTGGTTTGAAACGTTCACCTTTCACTTGCTCATTCTCTGTAAGAATCGCATCCACCTTACCTAAATTAAGACTAATGTTGTTTCCAACATAACGCTGTACGATACCTGTTACGATATCTTTTTCTTTTTCATAGTACTGATGATAAAGAACTTTTCGTTCTTCCTCTCTAATTTTCTGAACAACAACCTGTTTTGCTTTCTGAGCAGCAATTCTACCAAAGTTAGCTGGTGTTACTTCTACTTGAACGGTATCACCAAGACTTGCTAATGGATAGTTTAAAATACCTTCTGCTACGCTGATTTCAGTTGCTGGGTCAGTTACTTCCTCTACAATCTTACGTTCTGCATAAACACTAACTGCACCTGTTTCACGGTCAATATTTACTCTGATGTTGTCAGCTTTACCAAAATGATTTTTACATGCTGCAACTAGAGAGTTTTCTAATGCTTCTAATAAGATGTCTTTGCTGATGTCTTTTTCTTTTTCAATTTGGTTTAATGCTTCGATTAATTCTTTATTTGAGTCCATTTTTATCCTCCTAAACTCGACTTCTTAAAGTTTCTTCTATTATGATTAAAAATTAATTGCTAATCTTACAAGTGCAATATCTGTTCTTTGCAGTTCCATTGTGGATTCATCTTCTAATTCAATTGTAATTGTATTTTCATCATAACCCACAAGAAAACCGGAGAGTTCTTTCACTGAGACTTCTTTGTTTCTTCGCATCTGTTTAATGCCTTTGTAAAGTTTAATTTCTACTTCTTCACCAATGCTTCTTTTAAAATCTTTATCTTTCTTAAGCTGGCGTCCTAGTCCTGGTGAACTTACTTCCATAATATAAGAATCTTCAATAAAATCTTCTTTATCTAATAAGTCACTGAATTCTCTGCTGACAAGTTCACAGTCATCTACTGTAATTCCGCCTGGTTTATCAATGAAAGCTCTTAAAAACCAGTTTGAACCTTCTCTTACGTATTCTACATCAACTAGTTCAAATTCATTTTTGGCAACGATAGGCTCAATCAATGCCTCTGCACGTCTTTCATATTCTTCTTTTTTGCTCATAAAAAACTCCTTTGTTATAGTACAGAACTGGGTACATTTTCTTAGGTAAGCAGGTTTATATTCGTCCAGTTTTGCCTAAGAAAACCCTTAAACATAAATACAAGGAGTGAACTTGCGTCCACTCCTTTCAAAATCTTACCGTATCGTACTCACGTACTCTTTGTTTAGTTTAACACTTCTTACCATGAAATGCAAGGGTTTTTTAGAAATGTTTCTTTTTTTAAAAAAAGACTTGCATTTTTATTATTTATATTGTATCATTGTCTTCGTCATTAAGGCCTGTTGGTCAAGCGGTTAAGACGTCGCCCTCTCACGGCGAAAACAGGGGTTCGATTCCCCTACAGGCTGTTACTTAATATTAGGAAAAAAGCTGCTTACATTATTTAATAATCGTGCAAGCAGCTTTTTTGTTGTTTCGAAATAGTACTAACAGACTTTTTCCCTTAGAAACACAAACATAATAATAGAAGCAATAATCCAAGCCCTGGTACAGCTAAAGAATCTGTTCAAAATCCGTAGAAATAGATTAAAATATTGGGTATATAAAAAATCCCCTTTTCTTTTATCAAAATCTTCATTTATTCTTCTGTAAATACATGGCCTGTTTTGTCTCATTATTTTAACATATTTATGGTTGCTGAATCAAAATAAAACTTTTTTCAAAAAAAGCTTGCATTTTTATTAATTATATTGTATCATTGTCTTCGTCATTAAGGCCTGTTGGTCAAGCGGTTAAGACGTCGCCCTCTCACGGCGAAAACAGGGGTTCGATTCCCCTACAGGCTGCTCATTAAGAATCAGATTTCATCTGATTCTTTTTTTATATCCATTTATACCAGTAATTTCATTTTTTACCATTATAACACTTCACTACATTTTTCTATTCATTTTGCATAAAAGCATAAGATATCCGTTGTTTCTGCAAATAATGCTCCTACAGGATATACATTTGGTTCATAATTAAATTAGGTGGACGAAATTGTCATTCGCAATTTCGTCCACCTTTTTATTTTCCACTTTTCTCTCTAGCATACACAAAATCTCTATAAATTCCAGGCTGTTTCATTAAAGAATCATGATTTCCCTGCTGTGCAATCGTCCCGTTATCAATGACAAGAATCTGCTCTGCATTACGAATCGTATTGAGTCTATGGGCAATTACCATAATTGTCTTTCCCTTTACCAGTTCGGAAATAGCTTCCTGAATATAACTTTCATTATCTGTATCCACGCTTGCGGTTGCCTCATCAAGAATAATGATAGGGGCATCTTTTAATATACATCGTGCAATAGAAATACGTTGTTTCTCTCCTCCAGAAAGCGTTGCACCACCTTCGCCTACCATTGTCTGGAATCCATCTGGCAACGCCATGATAAAATCATAACAGCGGGCCTTTTTGGCTGCTTCATAGACTTCTTCTTCCGTTGCATTTGGTTTTCCCATACTAATATTATTGTAAATGGTATCCTTGAACAAATATACTCTCTGGAACACCATACTCATATGATTCATTAAATCCGCAATCGGAACATTTCTAATATCTTTTCCACGAATCTTTATAGAGCCAGCTTTTACATCCCAAAATCTTGTAAGCAGATTTGCAATGGTTGATTTTCCACCGCCGGAAGGTCCTACAAGAGCAACCATCGAATTCTTTGGTACTTGGAAACTAATATCATGAAGAACTTCTTTTTCCTGATAAGCAAACGATACATTCTGAAAACTAATTTCCGCATCTTTCATATCTGCCCTATTCGGAATTTTTTCTTTTCCATCGTCTGGTAGCTCTTCTTCTTGTAAAACACCTTCAATTCGGTCTAAAGCCGCATCCATAACCGTAAGTCTTGATGCTTCTCCATACAATGCTTTCAAAGGTCCAAATATATCAAATACAAAAAGAAGCACGCCCATTACATAAGCTAATGAGATGGTTCCTTGCTGCTGTAACCAAATAGAAACACCAAAAATAGCAGCGACACCCATTGCATAGATCATATTAAGTCCACTTGTCCAAGGCACCATTTTATTTTCAAAACCAATGGATTTGTCTCTGGATTTTTTAAAGTTATCCGTAAGTTCTGCTGATTTATCTCCTAATAAATTATAGCTTTTTATCACTCCAATTCCTTCAACAAAAGAAAGAACTGCATCCGTCAGACTTTCACTTTGTTCTTGTCTTCCACTTGCTTCTTTCAAAGACAGTTTATTCATTTTTTCTGCTATGAATGAAGCAATAATAGTTATGAAAAGAGCGATAGCTCCAAGATACCAGCTTAAGTACGTCATAAATAGAATCAAGATAAGGGCAGAAAGCATATATCCCATCATATTGGCAATTGTACTCATAGCTACTTCTTCAATGAAAATCATATCCGTACTAAGTACAGAACTGATTTTCCCAATATTTCCTTCTGTAAAATATCCCATAGGAAGTTTTCGTAAATGTTCACCAAGTTCCATACGTTTGTTTGCAAACATCATATAACCAGCTGCACTTTGCAAACGATCACTTAAGAAATGTACAATAGCCTGTAATACAATAGTTCCTGTCAGCCCCAGTCCCACATATAAACAGTCCTTACCTTCAAGTGTGTTTTTAGAAAATTTATCTAAAACAAAAAAGGCAAATACAATAGGCATTTTTGCGAGAATGGATTCGATGACAGCACATATAAAGGCACATTGAATTCTCCATTTAAATTTGCCAGAAAGGCGGATTATCCTGCCAAACAATTGAAACATCATTTTGTCTTCCTCCCCTCTTCTTTTTTCACTTTCCATTCCGCACTATTTGTATGTGCATCCCATAACTTCTTATATTCCTTGCATTCTTGCAAAAGAGTTTCATGTTTGCCTGCTGCTGCCAGATTTCCTTTTGCCATTACCAAAATCATATCAGAATCCATTATAGCAGGTAATTTATGTGCAATTACAAACAGAGTCTTTCCTTTTACCAGCTCGGCAATTGCGGCTTCCATCTTCTCTTCATTTTCCGGATCAGCATATGCTGTAGCCTCGTCCAGTACAATAATTGGCGCATTTTTCAAAATTGCCCTCGCTAAAGATATACGTTGTCTTTGTCCACCAGAAAGCATTTTTCCGGCATCGCCAGCCATAGAATGAATTCCATTTGGAAGTTTATCTATAAATTCCATGCATTGCGCCTTTCTTGCTGCTTCTATCACTTCTTCATCTGAAGCTTTTAAATTACCTACGCGGATATTTTCCAAGATAGAAGTATTGAATAAATACTGGTCTTGCGCAACATATGAAATCTGCTCATTTAAGGCTTCAAAACTCATATCTGTAATACATTGTCCACCGATACTTATAGAACCGCTTCCCACATCGTAATAATGCACTAAAAGTTTTGCTAATGTGCTTTTTCCTGAACCAGATTCTCCAACCAAAGCCGTTTTTTGTCCTGCTTTCGCTGTGAAGCTTACATGATTCACAACTGTTTTTTCTCCATATCCAAATGTGACATCATGGAATGTAATGGAATGGTCTTTGCCAGTAAACTTGCTTTCTGACTGTTGTAATTTCTCGTGTGCCAAAATCTGTTCAAGTGCTGCAATCTTATAATTCAACTGTGGCATAGTTGGTAAGAAACCAAGTGCCTTTAGCAGTGGCATTCCAATACTTAATGATAAGCAAAGCACAAGAATAAAATCTGGCAGATTAGATGAACCATTTAAAACGAACCAAGAACCTAATGGTAATGTTAATACAATGGTACAAGGCAGTAAGCTGCTATAAATTGCCATCCATGGCCAGCATGCTTTATACCATCCTAATGTATAATCTCGGTAATTTGATACATCACGGCTGAAACGTTCGTATGACTCTCCATCTTTATTAAATACTTTGACAACTTCCATACCATTTATGTACTCTATGATCGTGTCATTCATAACCTGGCTTGACTGATAATATGCTCCCATTTTACTATTGCCCACTGAAAACATAACCATCATGGCAACAAAGCTTAATGGTAGGGATGCTAATGAAAGCAATGCTAACTTCCAGTCCACCACAAACATGGCAATATATATTACAAGTGGTACCATCAAATTTGCTATTCCTTCTGGCAAAGAATGTGCCAAAAGAAGTTCCAGACTGTCCACATCGTCTACGAATAATTTTTTGACAGTTCCAATACCTTTTTCTTCAATAACACCCAATGGTAATTGCTCAAATTGTTTCTGAAGCGCAACTCTTAACCTCATAAGGGTATTGTATGCTGCTCCATGAGATTTACTTAATCCTGCTCCGTAAAAAACAGCTTGTAAAATCAAGCAGAGTAAAACACTTATCACTCGTATTACTACAAAACCGTATTCTATGCTCTTCCCTGTAACAAGTGGAGCAATTACTTGATAGGCTAATACAAACGGCAGAACTCCCATTAATACACTAAGTAATAGTATGCCTGTTGCCTGGTATAGTCCTTTTTTATGTGGACCAGCATACTCAAATACTTTCTGAAACATACGATGCCTCCTCTATACTTTCATTAAAATATTTCTTTGTTAAATCTTTAAGCAGCTCTCTAGACATATCTGTATACTCCGCTTTTTGATTACTGTCTAACTGCAATATTTTTGTACAGGATCTCACGATAAATTCAAAATCATGAGAAACCACAAATATAATAGCACCACTCTCTGATAATTCTTTAATTATTTTACTTACTCGTACCATCGAATCATAATCCAGTCCGCTGGTAGGTTCATCAAAATAGATAATCGCACTTTCCTTTACTTTGCCTGCACCAATGGTTACTCTTTGTTTCTGACCTCCAGACAAAGATGCTGGATGTCTCTCCTTGTAATCATCTAATTCAAGTGCATGAAGAGTATTTTCCACAAGTAAAGAACAGTCTCTTTTGATTCCTAGTGCCAGTTCATCCTCTACACTGCTTGCAAATAATTGATAATCCGTGTCTTGCATCACTAAATAGGAGATGTCTTTTCTCTTCTTATAAGATACCTTTTTCCCATTGTAGAGAATCTCTCCTTTTTTTTCTTTTAAAAGGCCTGACAGAATGGATAGTAATGTTGTCTTTCCAGCTCCATTATGGCCTAGTATTCCTATAATATCTCCTGCCTGTGCCTGAAAGGATATGTTATTTAATATCACACGATCTTTCTGATAATGAAATTCCAAATTCTTCACTTCTAATGTACCAGTGCTATTGTGTTGTTTTTGATTCTGACTTCCATTCTCATCTTTATAATGCAGTGCTTCCCTTTCTGGAAAAGGAGTTCTAATACCATGTTCCACACGATACTGTTCATCCATATTGCAAAATTCTTCTCTGGTAAAAGTCTTTGCAATTCTTCCTCCCTCTATCCAGCATACTCTGTCAATTAATTCTCTCAAGAAATAAAAACGGTGTTCCACAATTAATACGGTACAGCCTTCCCTTTTCAGCTTTTTTAAAACATCAGCTAATCTTTTTGTAGCATCATAATCAAGATTTGCGGAAGGTTCATCAAAAATGTATATTTTGGGTGAAAGTGCATAAACACTTCCTATAGCAATCTGCTGACGTTCTCCACTAGATAATGCAAATATGCTCCGATTCAGAAGTTCTTGTATCTCTAGTTCTTGGGCAGTCTTTGCAACACGTCTTATAGTTTCTTCTCTGGTCATTCCCATATTCTCGCATCCAAACGCAAGTTCTCTCGTTGTATCTGTCATAAAAAATTGAGATCTTGGATCTTGAAACACTGTTCCAACGACTCCTGCAAGTTCTTTTGGTTTTTTTTCCATTAGCGAGGCACCATCCAAAAGCAGCTCACCTGATATTTTTCCTGGATAAAAATGAGGAATCAATCCATTTAGCGAACGTATTAATGTAGTTTTCCCGCAGCCGCTTCGCCCTGTCAGCAAAAGAAACTCGCCATCTTTCACCGTAAGATTAATGCCATTCAACACATTTGTTTTACTTTCCTCATATCGAAACGACAGGTTTTTGAATTCAATCATACCTTTATATCCTCCATATAATCAGCTGTGCAATTTCTGTATGATCCAGATAAATCAGACTAAGCAAGAATAACATCCCTGCAATTACAGTAAAATATTCTTTTGTTGAAAAACTTATATTCCTCAATGAGTATCTTTTCTGCTCACACTCAATTCCTCTGGTAGTACCCGATGCTGCTAATTCATCTGAAACTTTTAAGCACCTCATAAGCAATGGTACTAATATGTATTCTGCCGTACTGACTGGATGAAGAATCCTCTTTAAGAAGGTATCGCAAATTCCTCGTATCTTCATTGTATTCTTTATCATTCCGTACTCAATCCGTAAAGTTGGAATATAACGAAACATTACAACGAGAGGAATAATTACTGCTTGTGACATATTCATCCTTTGTAAAGAAACCATTAGATCATCAATATTCGTTGTATCCAAAATCCATCTTCCAAGCATAATAATCGGAGTCATTTTTAAAACCGTCACGCCAAATACGCTCATCATAACACTGATACCTGGAATCGTAATAAAACGAAACAACGAATTCAGATAAGCTACTAATATATAGAACAAAATTGACTTTGCTGCCCACTTTGCTCCCCCACCAAAGGCAATAAAAATACCAAATCCCACTATTAATATAAGACTTGTTACTTCTCCCATAATAAAATAGCTTACAAGACCTAGAAATATTAAAAGAAGCAGTTTACACCTAGGATCTAGACCTGCCGTCCGGATACACTGATTCTGTTCTTCTATTTTAACAACTATCTGCTCCAAGGAAATCCACCTCCAGTTATCTGACTTGCAATCGCCTCACATTTATCTGGCAGATACTAAACCTGCTTTTACAAAATGTTTCATTAGCATTTTCTGACCCAGTTTTGCTCCTAGAAAACCACAGATTAAACCTGCTGCAACCAGAAGTACCAGCATTGGTACTGATGTCATTTTAATCAGTCCATCTATGTAATCTTGTGAGATTCCGTTTTTCTTTGTGGCAGCAACAAATGCCTTCTGTAAAAACTTCATTGGTCCAGTAACTCCAAAAGCAAAAATTCCGCTAAACAATGTATAGGCAATCTCCATAGACTTTACGGTAATATTCTTTTTGTTCATCACTAATAAATCACATATCATTCCACCTAAAACCAGTGAAACTGGAATAAACCAGAATGCTCCAACAACTAAAAATAAGAGTCCTTGAATAATACCACTAATTGTCAACACACCCTTTTTCGGTACTTTGGCTAACAAAAGCATCATAACAATACCATTTGGTATTGCGACGACAGCTGGGTAAAAAACATTGGTGACAGGTCCCAAAATACTCATAATGGTGCTGATAATCATACAGATTATCCACATCACTGCTGTCAAAATTCCTGTTAAAATAAAGTCCTTGGTATTTAGTTTGTTCATTTCATTTCCTCCTTGATTTTAGTTAGTTATCGCTAACTTTCTGCCATAATTATAATGAATTAAATATACTAATTCTGCTCAAAATGGTTTTATTTTTACTCAAAACAGTTTTTCGATTTGTTCTTGACAGAATACTTTTTCGGTAATATACCATATTTCTTTTTAAATGCTGCTGAAAAATGTCCTAAATTAGAGTAACCCACAATAGAGGCAATTTCACCTATTGTATTCTGTCCCTTTAATAAAAGTTTTGCAGATTTCTCTAACCTTTGATCAATGACATAGGTATGAACAGGCATTCCCACAATTTGAGTAAAACCCTTTTTAAATTTGGACAAACCAATTCCAACTTTCTTTGCAAGTTCTTCGCAAGTAGGAGCATATGCGAGCTGTCTGTCAATCATCTGCTTTGCTTCCAAAATGGCTTCTACATCTTCCTTTGACATTCCTTGGTATTCTATTTGTTTTACTTCACAGCAAAGAATTCCATTTATGAATTGCGCCATAAGTTCCATTATTTTACTATCCAAAAAAAGAAAACCTGCACTCCCATAGTATTTCGGATAATGCATGATTTCATCTAGCAAGTTTAAAAGTTCAGGAGAAATTGTACGCTTCGTTATTTTATGATAAAGTTCTTCCTTCAATTGTTCTATTTCGCTTTCACTGAAGTATTCCTCCAGAATAGTATTGAGAAATGAAATAGGAATCTTGACACTTTTAAAATGATAGGATTTATTCTTTTTATAGCCAACAGCCTCATTTTCAAGACTTGTACTGTAAGCGCAAAGTTCATTACAAGAAAGTGCTATTAACTTTTCTTCATTTCTTCGTCTCCAAGCAATCTCATCTTGAAAACAAAATATAATCTGAAAATATTCTTCGCTATTACTTGCCTGTACATAAACGTCTTCTCGGTAAACCATGTCCCGCTCCGATACAATACATCCTTTTTTTGTTTTTACTTGAACTACCTTTCCTATCCCAAGATCAGATGGCATTTTATAAGTCTGCTTTTGGGGACCTTCTTGGGCTATCTGATAAAAAAAATCATTTAAACTTTGATTGCGTTCCACTCTTACTAATTTTCCTCCTGCTTTTTTCGTGCGATAAGAATAGTATCGGATAATTTTCCGCAGCGAAAGGAATAGGTCGAAATTTCTTTTTGTAATTCTTCAATGGTGTGATACTCCCACTCCATTGGGGATATGACTTCCCTTACAAGTTTGTCATCCTCTAAAACCTTATACTGAAGATTCCATTTCCATAAATCTCCTCCCGCATTTTTCTTATCCTTTATATAAGTTTCATAACGGTATTTTCCTACTGCTTTTGCAGATATTCTAGTTCCTTCTTCCGCTTTTAGTAAGCTCTTATCCAATGTTTCTATTATAACTGGAGTTCCTTTCTTTAAGGATTTCTCTAATCTCCTCCATAGTTTTTCCCGCTGTCCTTGATTAAGATGTCCAATCACTCCCATACACACCACACCACTTAATGTATCTGGCAGTTCATACTCCATAACACTTTCTGGCACCACCGTAATCCGGCTAGATAATGTGCCTTGCTGCATAAGCTTAGCCATAAATGCTATGCGCATTTCTTTTGAAGGTTCTAGTGCAATAATGTCAAGGTCTTCTGTGTATTTTGCCAGTTCCATGGAAAATAAACCTGTACCAGCACCAATATCAAGTACAGGTCCATTTTCTTTCTGAAACAAGGAAAATATTTTATGATAAAGCATCTTTTTTTCTTTCCACATGTCATATGCTGCTATATCGTAATACTCTACAGCATCGCTGTACATATATTTCGTATCTTCTTTCATTCTTAGCACTCCTTCTATTAAAACTCTTCCGAATATTTTTGATTCAATTCTTCCAGTGCTTTATGGGTACTCAACACGTTGCCTGTGCTGTCATAAGATACAAATTCTGAATATCCAACCGCCTGGCATACTTCTGACCACAGACGTGATATGAAAATCTGAAACTGTGCCATCTGCATTTTTTTATTGCGACCCTGTCCCATCAGTTCTTCCAATGCCCTGCTGACTCCACCAGTCCATACTTCTTCGAAAGTTTCCACAATAGTCGGTGCTGTGCCTTTTCCTATTATGATGCCAGAAGGTATTTTCATTTCATCTCCTAAACGCTCTAATTCCATAGTCTCATTCTGGTTTCGTGGGATTCTTAAAAATGGCATCCAAACCACAGGACCATGTGTATTCACTAAGCAAAGACGGCCTGTTGAAAACGTTAATTCGATTCTATGATATAAATGCAATGGATGATCGGGATCATTTTTATCCACTTCCGTATTCACAGTAATCATTACTGGTGTATCTCCTATTACAGCACCAAGCGTCTTATTTCCTCCTCCGCATGCTTTTCTTTTGGGAATGGATGCAACACTCCCTAATTTCCATGATGTTACATCACCAATGGCACAGCCTAGCATATCAAGTCCATCATATAAAACATGGATTGCACACTCCAAGGAAGCATTGATTAAAGCTGCCTGTTTTCCTATGATAGCTGCGGCTTCCAGAAAACGCCTTACAGGACTTATATATCTGTAAAATGGATTTAGCATAAATGGCACAGTTTTTGAACTTTTTAAGCAGGCCACAATCTCTCTTTCATGTGCTGGATGCTCTAACAGCGTAGGAATCCCTCTGTCTAAAAATGCTTTGGCAATAGCCGTACCATTTCCGCCACCTGATGCATTTGGTACGATAACGCAGGCACAGTCTGCCTCAATGTTTTTATCTTCTGGATCGGTAAAGCAAGGGACAGCAAATGTCTTTGCCAGCTCCATTGTTCTTTTACTTCCTGTCCCCAAAATGCCTGCAATTTCATAGTCTTCCATTCTTTCAATTGCATTTAGATATACTTTTCCAAACCCGGTTCCACATACAATTACTTTTTTCTTTTTCATATTCCAGCCTTTCTAACAACTGCTTTTCCTTGTGTACTCAAAACAAGCCATTGTTCTAAGTTTTTCCACTACATTTACATGTTCCATCACTTCTGGCATCGTATAACAGCCTAAGTCCAGTTTTGACTGTAGCGTGTGCATTGCAGTCAAAGCCAGGATTCTACCTGTAATATTGCCAGGTTCTCCACCAGTAAACTTCTGTTCCAGATACTCTTCCTCCTTTTGTATCCAGTTATAAATAACAGTCTGGTAATTCTCGTTTTTCTCTGCACTTTCCTTTACCAGCCTCTTAGGATCTAAATCATAACGGCTTATCAATTGAAATACCTCTGGTGTAACCAGTGTAAATCCATCCACATATTCTATCTGTCTATCCTTCGCGATCTTAAGAACTTCTTCTGTAATATATGGCATACACCGGTACTCTTTTATTGAATCAGGCAAATGAACTGGAGCCATTCGTTTTGCTGGAGCTATTTTTCTGTCATGAATACAGGCCATTGGTACTCCACTTTTCATTCCTTTTGATTCCTCAACAAAATCAAGTGCTGCACCATTGGTAAATGCATAACGTCCACCTACTGATAATTCAACAGAAACATTTTTTGTTCCTAGCTCATTTATGCCTGACAAAAGCATCCATCCAGACAAACCGGGAAAAACTCCTGCACCTACAACGGACACATTACTGGCATGATTCCTGTTCTTAAGCAAATGCATTCCCCCTGGATCTACATATGGAACATTGCAATCTATTGCTGCTTTTTGCATCCTTTCACTATATTTCATAGATGGCCCTGCTGCCCCTATTATTAAATCTGCTCCCATACAGAACTGTCTGATCTGTTCTTCATCATCCAAATCCACTTGATATGTCTCATACTTAGAATTCTCCATCCACAATGGTTTTCTTTCTTTTCGATATGCCAGCCGGACTTGATAACCATTCTTCTCTAGTTCGTCTGCTGCCGAAGAACCGACACTTCCACTAGCACCAAATACACAAACTACATGTTTCCCTTGCATAAACCAAGCTCCCTTTTCACAATTTGTACCAGTTCTTCCATGTTCCCGTCTTGCAGCTTAATTTCCTGTAACTGGATTTCTCCCATAATGACATCTTCCCACTCTGCTACATTTTCTCTCGTCTCGCCAATTACCACAGCATCTCCTAAGTACAATATCTCATCATCTGGTACGGCTGGATAAAATAGAAACAGCTTTTCTACTGCATATCCCATAGCAAGCAGTTCACTGGCAAATGAGATCATTTCTTTTACATCTGACTCTTTTGCTGCCATAAAAACAGAATCTTCTTTTCTTTCTTTTAAAAGGATTCTCAATTGCTCCTTGTTTCCCATATGAAGGAAAATTTCTTGTTCCTCCCATTCTTTTTGTCCCATTTTCCACCAGGAATCTTCCTTTTCCTGGTATACATATATATTCTGCATCCCATCTGCTTGCTGCTCCTCCTTAAAAGAACCGTTCTCTTCCTCTTTCTTTGTAACCTTGCATCCGTATTCTTCTATATAATTGGCAATATCCTTTACCGTTGGTGTCTGAAGGGCAACTCGCAGAATTTCATCAAAACGCATACCATCTGCTTTTTCGATTTGACTTACTATTTTTCCAGATGCCTGCGAAAGAATCAGAGAATCAAAGCCTGCCTTCAGTAAGTTGTCCTTGACCTGAATGCTGCTTTTATTAGAGACCTCTTCTAAAATTGCAGCAATCTTATGTTCTAGTTCTGACATTTCTTCTTTTGGATTCATCTGTTCATTTTCTTTCACGTACTTCTCCATTTTCTTTTGTCTGGAAAGCGCTTGTTGGGTTAAGGCTTTTCGATCCACTTTTCCATTGGCTGTTAATGGAAGCGCATCGATTCTGTAAAATTTTTCTGGGATCATGGCTTTTATTAAGCGTTTTTCCAAAAACTCTCTGTAATCAGCCGTTTCTTCTGGCTTTCTTGCAATGAATAAATAATGTTGAAACTCCTCATATGCCTGTACTGTATCAGGATAAGCCTTGGCTAACCAAAGGCCAGCATCTTCTAGTACCTTCTTCCATTCATCTTTACTTAAGAAACACCTTGCTGTTCCTTGTCTCATATCTGTATGCTCTGGCATCATAAATGCTTGTGATACTAATATTTCAATATGTTCTTCCACAGGTTCTGTAATCAGCAGCAATCCTCCCTGCTTTAGATAACTTGCCATTTTCCCAATCGTATAAGGGATATTCTTCACATTATTTAGCACTCCTGCTGCCAGAATTACGTCAAAGGAAGACTCCATACCAGCCTGTTCTAAATCATCTAGATTCAAGATACCAGTTGTTAAATACGGATACTTGGAAAGAATATTATTCTGGAAAAATGCAGATGTATCTGTAAATGTATATGTAAACTTACTTCCTTTTAGAGCCTCTAATACCAGATCTGTTGTAGCGCCGATTCCACCACCTACTTCAAGAACCTTTATATGCTCCTGCCCCTTTGCATATTCTTGAATGGTTTTTGCTGCCAAACTATTTAAATGCCTTGCAATCGCTGTCTGTCCATACAAAGCTTCCGCTATGTCTGTCCGACCTTCTGGAAATAAATAAGTAAGAGGATTCAGCTGGTCCGCAAACAGTTCTTTTATATGGCTTGCATGATTTTTTATGTACTCACTGACACAAGCAGGGGCGATTGCCGAATATGGTTCATTGATTAACTTATCCCAGTATTCATTGGTTACCTTTCTCTCTAGTAAATCTCTATAGACCTTCGCTTTTTTCCCTAAGTACCCTTTCTGAACTAATGTTTCGAGCCATCTGTCTAGTAACTCCATATGCTTTTCTTTTGCATGAAGTTTTTTCCCGATTGCTTCACGTGTAAACATTTTATTGGCATTTTCCATATCATCTGTAAATATGGATTGTAATGCCCCATAAACAGTATTACAGATTGCCTCATCCAAAAGCATTTGAAAGTTCTTAACCAGTTCTCTTGACATGAAATCCTCTTGTTCTTCTGTTGGAAAATTAAGTGCCTGTGTCCTTTGTTTCTCTCTGTTCTGCTCTTTTTGCTCTACAACAAATGCCACTAATGTATCTTTGCCACCTTCCTTAAAATGTACGACACAGCTTTCTTTTACGGAAGTCATTTCTGCCAATGCTGCTTCAATCTCCCCAAGCTCAATACGGTATCCATTGACTTTTACCTGATTGTCCATCCTGCCTAAAAATTCAATGTCTCCTGTTTCTACGAATCGTCCCCTGTCACCAGTCAGGTAAACTCTCTCTCCATTGCGATTAACAAATTTTCTATCGGTTAGTTCTTTATCCCCTAGATAACCTTCTGCAAGAGAATTTCCTCCGATGATAATTTCGCCGGACACATAAGCAGGGCAAATCTCCATATTTATATCCACTACGCTGACCCATTGATTTTTTAATGCTTTTCCATATAGGATGCTTGGAGATTCTTCCTCTTTTCCAATTCTGTGGTAAATTGACCAGATTCCACCTTCGGTTGCTCCACCAAGACTTGTGATTGCTGCATTTGGCATGAATTTTCTCAGCCTCTGTGGCAATTTTGTCTGAATCCAGTCGCCAGACAGCCAGACATTTTTAACCGATGGAAAACCTGTATCGTCTCCTGTGCTTTCTGCGTATGCCACAAGCATTTCCGCCTGTGCTGGAACTGTATTCCACAATGTGATGTGGTACTCCTCTATCAGTCGTGACCAGTAAGAAGCATCTGGACCGTATGCCAGATCTGGCAAAATCAGTTGTCCTCCATTGGCTAATACGGTAAATATATCTGATACTGACAAGTCAAAGGATAGTTCTGCTATTCCTAATACTCTGTCTTCTTCGGTTATGTCAAACTCTCTTCGCATAGTTTCAATTGTATTAATAGCCGCCTCATGGGACATAACAACTCCCTTTGGGTCACCTGTGGAACCAGAAGTAAAGATTACATAAGCTTCTTTATTATATTCTGCTGGCTGTAACTCTAACTTAGTCCCTTTTTCCAAAGCCAGATCACAATAGGCTTCGTCCATTCGTTCTGCCACCAAAGCTTGGGCTATTATTTTTTCCTGTCTCACCTTTGGCTGTTTCATATCAATTGGAAGATATGTATACCCTGCCATCAAAACGCCAAGAGCAGCCATAATCTGCTTTGCAGACTTTGGAATCTCTATGGATATGAGCTTAGAATCGGTTTCCTGCACATTTTCCTGCACGTAGGCAGCAATATTTTCTGCACCTTCTAACAGTTGACCAAAAGACATTGTACCTTGCCCATCATAAAGGGCAGTTTTGGAAGGATTCTTTTTTGCATATTCTATGAAATCATCCTGTAAACATCTGTGTGTGATTTTTTTTTCTATTGCATCATGAGAGTTAACAGATACCTCCAGTTCTAATGGCATATTCCATTGCTTCTGGTGCAATCCCTCAAGGGTATTATAAAATGTATCAAACATTTCATTGACGATAACATCCTTTATGGCTCCGTTTCGAATATCCCAGCTAATCATAAGTCCTCTGTCTTCTCGGTTAAGTTCCGACTCATCCACAACCTGACAGTCAATAAAAACTTGTGGGGTCTGGCTCAAACCATATTCGATTGAACCAGCTTTTCCTTCTGCCTTCAAAACTCCAGTAAATACGATAGGCATAAACGCCTTTTCTCTTCCATGAACATTGGATAGTTCTCTAAGCACTTCAATGCCAGTAAAACTTGTATGCTCTAAATCTTTATGGAGTTGTACTGCAATACTTTTTACACGTTCTGTAAAAGAACGTTTCTTTGTAACATCTACTTCTAACAGATTCACTGTCGTAAAGTCTCCAACCAGATATTGTACATCTTCATGTATATCCATACGGTTCTGAATTGGCAGATTCAGTGTAAATTTTTTATTCTCACTCCATCTAGCTATCGTTTCTGCGTAAACAGCTAATACAACCGTAGATGCGGTAACTCCTGCTTTTGCAGCCTTACTTTTTAACTGGTTCCAGTTTTCTAAAGAAAGATGCTTTTGCAATCGGCGGAACTTATTGTTTCCCTCCATTTTAGCCTCTGCCCTTCCACCACTTGGAAGAACTGGTGCTTGTGGCAGACTGTCTATCCGGTTCATCCAGTATTCTTTATCTGCAAACCATTTAAGACCTTCCTTTGTCTTACACTCATGGAGAACATAATCTGCAAAAGTCAGTTCTAACTCTTTTAGTTTTCCGCCACTTAAAATGGTTCCCATTTCCCCAATCGCCAGCTGCACACTTGCAAAGTCTGTTACGATTAAGTCAATGGACAGATGAAAATAATTTCCTTCTTCTGTCTGGGTTATGAGAGTCTTAAATAGTGGTGGGGTTTGTGTATCATATTCCACATCACGAAAGCTGTTGCGGATTGTCTCGAGTGCTTGTTCTCTTTCTTCCTTGCTTTTTCCTCGAAGGTCAACGGTTTCTGTCTCAAAAGAGATACTAGCAGGTTCTAAAAATTCGATTCCCTCCTGTTTCACTTTTGCCCGCAGCATCGCATGCCTTTCAACTAACTTTCTCCAAGCCGTTTTGATTTTCTCAGGTGAATACGAGCCAAAGTTTACTTCCATATATCCTTGGCATCCCACACCGCCAAAGAATACTGCATCTGACTTTCCTAGCAGATAGGCTGCCTGTACCTTAGTTAAAGGAACTGGCTCTGTTATTGTCCGATGCACAATTTGATTCATTTTTTTTTCGTTCTCTAGCACCTTTAAAATGTTTTCCTTCAGTTCCTTTACTTTCTCTTTCCTCGCTAAATCAAAATTGCCTGACCGATCGCGGTATTTTAATTTTCCTTCCTCTGTCCACAACTCTACTCCCGACTTTTTTAAATCCAAAATTAATTCTTTCGCAAGTATACAATTATCTTTCATTTATATTTCTCCTTCATCTGCCCATTCTGTGTTTTCCTTTTCTACCCGTTCCTGTATTCTCTCCTTTAACATTTCCATTGTAGGATTTGAAAAAATATCCTGAATAGAAAGCACGACTCCATAAACTTTTTTCACTTGCTCCACAAACCTGGTTGCTGATAAACTGTCAGCGCCTAAGTTAAATATATTTTCTTTGCTATCTTTTATCTTTGCACCTGTAACCTTTTCCCATAATTTAAAAATTTCATCTTGTTCTTCTTCACTTTCAAATGCAGGTTCTGTCTCCCCTACATTTCTTTCCATAAGTGCTTTTCGATCTACCTTGCCATTTTTACTTAAAGGCAACTGTTCCATATACTGATACTTACGTGGAACGCTATATTCTGGCAAATTTTCATATCCATAATCCTCTAGCATTTTTACACTTTTTTCTTCTCCTGTATAAAATGCCACAAGTTCTTTCTGATATTTATCCCCTATGGCAACAACTGCTACTTGTTGTATCCCTTTGCATTTTTGGTATACGCTTTCGATTTCTCCTAGTTCAATTCTGTGACCGCGGATTTTTACTTGAGCATCTATTCGCCCGATAAATTCTATGGTCCCATCCTCCCAGAACTGGCCTAAATCACCAGTGCGATACCACCTTGTACCATCCTGATCTGTAATAAATTTTTCCTTAGTCAGTGCTTCCTCATGGAAATATCCAGTTGCTAAACTGTCTCCGCCAATCCATAATTCTCCTATCTCCAATGGCTGGCAATCCTTATTTTCTTTATTCACAATGCGGTATGCCTGATTAGTCAATGCTTTTCCATAAGGTATGGACCTCCAGTCTGCTTCCAACTTATCAACCTCAAAGTAATTCGACCAGATTCCCGCTTCTGTTGCACCTCCTAAGGAAACGAACTTAGAATGTTCCCCACTTATTTTTTTCCACTTATCTGGTATTTCTAACGGAATCCAGTCTCCTGATAAAAGAGCAAGTCTAAGACTTTCCACTTTTTCTTCCATTAACGTTAGCAGCATAACCATTAACGCAGGTGCACTGTTCCAGATCGTAACCTGATGTGTTTTAAGGCAGCTTAACCATACGGCTGGATCGCGAAAATCTTTCTCGTTTATAAGTATCACGCATCCACCTGCTGATAATAAGCCAAAGATATCAAACACGGATAAATCAAAATCAAAACTTGATACATTTAATACTTTGTCCTGGCTTGTAATATTCCATTTATTAAGAACATCCAAAATCGTATTCATAGCAGCTTTATGGCTGATTTCTACGCCTTTTGGATTGCCTGTAGAACCAGAAGTAAAAATAATATATGCTGTGTTTTCTTCCGAAACTGGTTCTATGTCCTGAAGCACTTTTTCTGTAAGAAAATCCATAGAATCAATTACCAGTGCTGGTGATACATTCTGAATCATTTTTTCTTTACGTTCCTTTGGCTGCTTTACCGATATGGGAACATAGGCTGCTCCTAAAGTCAAAACAGCTATCATTGCTGCTACCTGATCAATTCCTCTAGGCAGAGAAATCACTACTCTGTCCTGATTACGAACTCCTTGTTCATAAAGGCTGGCAGCAATTCTTAGACAGTAATCCTTAAGCTCTTTATACGTTACTTTTTTCTCTTCATATTGTAATGCCACCTTTTCTGGCATACTTTCTGCATTTTCATAAAACATTCCATGTAATGTGGTATTCTTTTCGCTGATATTATACATTTTTCCCTCTCACTTCTTTTGCTTATCAAGCCATTCAATTATTTTTTGTACTGGTTCTTCTTCCATAACTCCACCCTCGTCCTTTAGGGGAGAGTCTGCTTTTGCAAGAGAATGCCCCAGCCCCTTAAACAAACAGATATCTGCATAATTTCTTCCTGCCTTTGCAATCTGCACCGCCTCTACTGGTGAAATCCAGCCATCATTCATTCCATGCAAAACCAGCATAGGAATCTTTGCATTGTGAATCTCCTCCAAAATGCCGTTCCATGTTTCGTTAGGTGCATTTTCCGCAAAACGAATTAAAGTGGTTGGATCTTTTACAATCTCTTCTGCTAAAGGCATCCAGTCCTTTTCTATATGGAATTGTCCCTTTCTTTCCTTATCCAGATTCTTACTAAACTGAATTTTTCCACCATTGCTATCTAATATCATAAGGCAGGTCGCAAATGTTACAGAAGTAGCATCTGGAATAAATCCTTCAAAATCAGAAACTTCTAAAATGCCATCCTGATTGGTATCTAACTCTTTCAGTTTTTCTAACATAAGTTCTTTTAAAATGTAAGAAAAATAAGGACTCCACCCATTCGCAATACCGGACTGCATGATTGCGCCCTTTAAAATGGAAGCATGTTCGCTCTCCTTTATATCCTTTAAGATCTCTGCAATGACTCGTACGCCTTCACTCCATCCATACAGATACAAACTGTCTACTTCAGAAAGGCTGCAGACGTAGGAAACGACATATTTTGCATGTGCAATAATGACTGGAATATCATAGCTTTCTTTTTTATCAAAACGAAAAACAGCATATCCTTGTTCTAGGAGACTTTCACTTAATACATCAAAATTTTTTGATAACACTTTTCCCATTGCGGTTACCGTTGCATGCCGGTCTGACGGCCCAGAACCATGTATCAGCAAGACAGTTGCTTTTGGTTTTTCCTCTATGGGTTTTATATATTCTCCCTCAATGAAACCACCATCCACAGAAGGTATCTTATGCGCTCTACAATCCCACATCATTTCGATCTTTCCTCCTAATCGTACTCCAGTCACTGCACTCTATAACTTGTGTCAATAACTCCACATACCTTGTAAAAATCTGATTTACTTCTTTTTCTCCAAGCAGTTCTTTCACATAATCCCACGAAATAGTCAAATACCCTAGATCATCCCGCACATGATGGTCTAGCACAACTTGAGGTGTCTGGCTTATTGCATATTGTTCTTTAAATCCACTGTCTTGTATAGGCTGTTCCCCTGCCAGCATACAGGTAAACACAATTGGCATTACTGCTTTTCCAAGCTGTCCACGTGCAAGCTTCTTTAGTATTTCTGTACCATCATAATTTCGGAATTCAACCATTTTCCAAAACTGTTTCTGAACGTTTTTTACCTCTTCCATAAAACTAACCGTTCTATCTGAACCACATTTTGCAACTGCTGTATTGGTAAACTCTCCTAGTACCATGTTAATGTCTTTATGGAGTGGCTGACGGTTAAACAAAGTCAGATTAACTGCTACTGCACTTTCCTCACTAAATTCAGAAAGTGCATATAAAAATGTGGTACATACAACTGCTGCTGGAGTATAAAATAATTTTTTGGTCCGTTCATAAAGTTTTTTTGTCTGTTCTACTGTAAAACTATGTTCAATTCGCGCAAATTCAATTTCTTTC
>ERZ808278.253-NODE-253-length-41500-cov-4.004247_pt1 | contig 41500 bp, 34 predicted proteins | sample MGYA00521239_ERZ808278 | MGnify/ENA primary metagenome ERZ808278 (study PRJEB31516, sample SAMN03275600) | gut metagenome | biome: mammalia-associated habitat; material: feces | host: Papio cynocephalus | place: Kenya | collected 2012-07-17 ... | reverse complement strand
TTATATGAACTTCTTTTTTTATTTCGCCTGTTGCACTTAATAGTATAATTCACCCAAACAGAAAAACGCTCCCGAGGGTTTCCCTCGGGAGCGTTCGTTATACGCTTGTTATACGCTTAAAAGATTATTTCTTTTTAGTCGTATCAGTCATATGGCAGCAAGCCGAACAATGCGCGCAATCTCCTCCGCAATCACAATCGTGCTTGCCTTGTTTTTTTCTTATTATCGACGTTACGCCTACGGCAATTACTATGCCTGCGCAAGCGATTATCAGAAGTATTTCAAAAACGCCCATTTTCGTCCTCCTTTATTTATCGTAAGTTATTTTCACACCAACAAGCCGTTTTTCTTTTCGGCGAGTTTCTTGTTTCTCATAACGATTACGACAACTACGACCGCGATAGCCGCCGCCCAGATGAACGAAGTCCACCACCACGAACCAATCGTGTAAAGCATCGCGCCTACGATATAAGAGGTTGCAACCCAGAAGAGAAGCGTCCATTTATAACGTTTGTTGTCCTGCAATTCGGCTTTTGCCGTACCTACCGCCGCGAAGCACGGGATAGTGGTCATATTGAAGGCGATGAACGCGAGGAGTGCGGGAACGCTGATGCCCGTTGCGAGAATCATTGCTTTAACCGCACCGATACCCGCTTCGCTGGAAACGTTCGCAAGGCCGATTTTTGCCGCTACGCTCGAACTTGCCGCGATACACGAAGCCAACGTTCCGAACGTGGAAATAACGTTTTCCTTTGCGATAAGGCCGGATACAGCCGCAAGAACGAATACCCAACCGAATTCTCCGAGCTGGCTTCCGAAGCCGAGCGGCGTGAATATGGGCTGAATGAGTTTCGATATGTTTGCAAGAATACTTTGGTCGATATGCTCGTCTTTAAGAATATGCCACGAGAAATCGAAGTGAGTGAGGAACCAGATTACTATCGTGGAAGCAAGGATTATCGTGAAAGCTTTCTTTACGAAGTGCTTCGTTTTATCCCAAAGGTGAGCCATAAGGTTCTTGAACTGCGGCGCGTGATATGCGGGCAATTCCATTATGAACGGAGGCGTTTCGCCTTTAAGAGAGGTGTTTCTCATAAGCAATACCGAAACGATTGCGGTAATTATACCCAAGAGATACATCGAATAAGTAATCAAATCCGCGCTTACGCCGGTTCCTATTACGAGTGCGCCGGCAACTGCGGTAAGTATGGGGAGCTTTGCTCCGCAGGAGAAGAACGGAATAACGCGAACGGTTGCCGTTCTTTCTTTTTCGTCTGCAAGCGTTCTCGTGTTTATCATTGCGGGAACGGAACATCCGAAGCCCATTATCATCGGGAGGAACGCTCTGCCCGAAAGACCGAATTTACGGAACATTCTATCAAGAATGAACGCAATACGCGCCATATATCCGGAATCTTCGAGAATCGAGAAGAATAAGAACAATACGAGAATCGGGGGAAGGAAAGAAAGAACCGACGTGATACCGTCTATAATACCGTTATTGATAAGTCCTTTTGCCCATTCCGCCATCTTGCTGCCGGAAACCGCGTCCTGAATACGTCCTGCGATTTCGCCGACAATCATATCGTTCCAGACGTTGTTCACCACAACGCCGGGGGAGAATATCGCTCCGTCGTAAATCGTGGCAACCCATCTTCCGCCGTAGTTAAGAACGGGGATTTTGCTTCCGAGATGTCCGTCGCCGTCGGCAATGAGGTCTTCAACTTCTTCGCCGTCGACGATAGCCGTGTAAGTGCCGTCCTCGTTTGGAGTTACGCCCTCGCCGCCTACCACGACGTAGTCGCCGTTTTCGTCCATAACGTAATCGAGAACGAGTTCGTATTTACCGAGAACTCCGTCTTCTTCGATAAGGTCGGTTATCGGCTCTTGGCCTTCAACCGCGTAAGTGTAAGTTCCGTCGCCGTTGTCGGTTACGCCTTCGCTTTCAACGGTGATTTCGTTATCGTCGTCGTCCGTAAGAGCAACGAATTCGTCTTCGTAAACGGTATTGCCGTCTTCGTCTTTTTCAAGAAGCGCGGGGTTATCGGAAACGCCTGCCCATTCTCCGCCGATTCCGCTAAGGAAGAACAAATTCTCCGAGAACGTAAGGTGGAAGATAAGGAACAAAACTACGAGGAATATGGGAATACCCCAAACCTTGTGCGTGAGAACTTTATCCGCTTTATCGGAAGCGGAAGTTTTGAATTTATCTTTATTTTTGCGGGTTACGACAGGCGCGAAGTTTTTGGATATGTATTTATATCTCGCGTCCGCAACCAACGCCTCGAAGTCGTCGCCGAACACCGAATCGTTAAACGTCTTTTTGAAGGCGTTTACCATTCCGACGGTATCCTTGTGCATCTTAACTTCGATTTCGTCGTTTTCCACGAGTTTAACCGCGTGGAACAACGGATTTGCAACCTTTTGACCTTCGAGAGCGATTTTTACGTCGCCTATAACGTGCGCAAGCGGCGAATCCTTCAAAACGGTTACTCCGACGCGCTTCTTTTTGCTCTCGTTATAAGCCTTATCCATAAGCTCTTTCAAGCCTTTTTCTTTAAGCGCGGAGATTTTTACAACCGGCACGCCGAGCTTGTTTTCAAGAGCCTTTTCATCGATTTTATCACCTACCTTTTCAACCGCGTCTATCATATTGAGCGCGACTACCATAGGCACGTCGATTTCAAGAAGTTGAGTGGTGAGATAAAGGTTACGTTCGAGGTTCGTTGCGTCAACTATGTTTATAACGCAATCGGGCTTCTCGTCCAGAACGTAATTCCTTGCGATTACTTCCTCCGGAGTGTACGGCGAAAGCGAATAAATACCGGGAAGGTCGACGATTGCGATAGGTTCGGCGCATTTTTTATAAACGCCGTCGCGCTTATCGACGGTTACGCCCGGCCAGTTACCGACGTGAGCAGTTGAACCCGTGAGCGAATTGAACAAAGTCGTTTTTCCGCAGTTCGGGTTACCTGCCAAAGCAAATCTTTTCATTCTTCGTTCACCTCCATATTAACGCAAACGGCTTCGGTTTTACGAAGCGTAAGCTCGTAGCCTCTTATGGTAATCTCGATAGGGTCACCCAAAGGAGCTTTCTTTCTCATCAGAACGTCGGCCCCGGGCGTGATACCCATATCGAACAAACGCCTTTTGATTTTTCCTTCGCCGACCACGGATTTTACCGTTCCGTGCTCGCCGACCTCAAATAAGTTCAGTGTTTTTTCCATATTTTATCTCCTTAATATCTTTACAATCGATTATTAAATCTTTTTCAAATATTAAATTCTTTTAAGCGCATTAAAACGCAAACCTCTTAAAAGCGCGTTAAACGCATAAACGCCGCCGAATTTCGCAATCGTTCGGACGATAAACTCGCCCGCCGCGCAAAAATCAGGCAACGAAAATCTTCGTGGAAAGGTTGCCGTCGAGGGCGATTCGTCCGTCCTTCACTAAAACGACCACGCTTCCGCCGCTCGAACTTAAAACGGTTATTTCTCCGTCAAGCGTTATTCCAAGGCTTTCAAGATGTTTTTTCAATTTATCGTCCGCGGCTATTCGGACGATTCTCAATTTCCGATTTGTCGGTGCTATAACTAACGGCATACCTTTTTCTCCTTTTTTCACTTAGCAGGTATGCCGACCAAGACTTATCTTATTCTCGGCCGGCATTGAGCGGAATCCGAATCTTTTTTTAAACGGATTTTTTTAACGGAAGTCAAATCGCATTAAGCTTTTTGAGATTTCAAATTCCGCTATGGCTATGGCTTTTACCTTGCTTGCGAATGTGAATATAACTTCACTTTCGCATTCATTATAGCCATTCGTTTTTCTCTTGTCAAGCAAAAATATGAATATTTTTTCATATTCATAAAATTTTTCTTGCTTTTTTTTGGCGGGTATTATATAATGGCATTATGGAAAAGACGATAAGACAGCCGCAACAGGAGCGGTCTAACGAAAAAAAACAGAAAATAATCGAGGCAAGTTACGAATTATTCGCCGAAATCGGATATTACGGAGTGAACACGCAGGAAATTGCGAAGCGCGCGGGCGTTTCCACGGGTATTATATATAGTTATTTCAAGGACAAGCACGATATTTTGCTTTACGTCCTTAAAATATATATTGATAATACGATTGAAACGTTCACGAAGCTTATCGACGAGGTGAAATCGCCCGTAGATATGGACGAACTGGTTTTGAAGTTTGTGGACGCGACTATAACCGCGCATAAGGACAACAAATATCTTCACAACACTCTTCACGCGCTCGAAGCGAGCGACGACGACGTGAAAGAAGAATTTTTAAATATGCAGAACGTAATTACGAAAAGACTTGCAAGCCAACTTGAAAAAGCGGGCTTTAACGCGGAAGGGCTTGAAGAAAGCGTGCATCTTGCGATGAACGTAATCCAGTCGTTCGCGCACGAATTCGTTTACGACACGCACGATTATCTCGATTATTCGGTTATGAAAAAGAAAGTCTGCAAAATGGTTAAGGAACTTCTTTAAGTGGTATTTGCGAAAAATAAAAACAAAACGGGGGACATAAAGATATGAAAAAGGGTTTAATTGCAATAATCGTTGCTATCGCCGTGTGCGCGGCGACGTTTGCATTTGTGGCTTGTGGAAATACCGAAAGCAATTCGGAAAACGTAACTTCAACCAGCGATGCGGCGTTTGAATCGAACGAATACGATAATTCAACCGATTCAACCGAATCGACGAGCGAAGATGAAGAAATAAAATACTCCGTCGGTTTATCGTATATCGTAAACGACGACGGCAAAACCTGCACCGTTTCCGGCATAGGAACTTGCGTTGACGCGGACGTCGTTATTCCGCCGAAAAATCCGGACGGTTATCCCGTTACGACAATAGGCGATAACGCATTTCAAAATTGTACAAAACTCACGAGCGTAATTATACCTAACGCCGTAACGTCTATCAATTACAACGCATTTTTCGGTTGTACGGGCCTTACGAACGTTACGATACCAAACGGCGTAACTTCTATCGGATACGGCGCGTTCAGCGGCTGCACAGGCCTTACGAGCGTTACGATACCGGACAGTGTAACTTTTATCGATTACAATGCGTTTTTCGATTGCACCGGCCTTACGAGCGTTACGTTACCGAATAGTGTGACTTCTATCGGTTATTTGGCTTTTTTTGGTTGCAACAATTTGAAATATAACGAATACGATAACGCTTATTATCTTGGCAATGAGAACAATAAGTATCTTGCTTTTATAACAAGGGAAAGCACAAACGTTACCTTCTGCGCTATTAACGAAACAACAAAAATAATTGCAGGAGGTGCGTTCTGTGGTTGCGACAATATTACAAGTATTACCATTCCGGATAGCGTAACGTCTATCGGAGACAACGCGTTTTGGGGTTGTGTCGGTCTTACAAGTGTTACTATACCGGATAGCGTTACTTCTATCGGCAGTATGGCGTTTAGAGGTTGCACCGGTCTTACGAGTATTACGATACCCGAGAGCGTAACGTCTATCGGAGGTCAGATATTTGATGGTTGCACGGGTCTTACAAGCATTGCAATACCGGGCAGCGTGACTTCCATCGGTCCGTTGACGTTTTTCGGTTGCACGGGGCTTACGAGCATCACGATACCAAACAGCGTGACTTCTATCGATATTTGGGCGTTTAGAGACTGCGCAAAACTTACCGATATTAACTTTAACGGCACGAAAGAACAATGGCGCGCAATCCGAAAAGATGACGAATGGGATAAAGATTCCGGCGATTACGTCGTTCACTGCACCGACGGAGATATTGCAAAAGGCTGAACTTTCGCCAAAAAAACTCCTTTTAAAAAACAATACTAAAATTTTTTTCGGCAGCAAAATTATAATTGACAAATCAGCTTAATAATGAGATAATTATAACAAGCGTTTTATAACGTCTTCGGCAAGAAAAATCGATAAATCGCGATATGCTTGCCGATATATTATATCATTATATAGTAAGAGGAACGTTATGCCCCCGAAGCCGAAGTTTACAAGAGAACAAATGATAACCGCCGCAACCGAGCTTATCGAAGAAAGAGGCTACAAAAGCCTCACCGCAAGAGAACTCGGAAAATATCTCGGCAGTTCGTCCTGCCCCATTTTCACCTTATTTAAGGATATGGACGAACTGAAAACCGAAGTGAAAAACAGAGCCGTTAAGGTTTTTAACGATTATATGGCGGTGGCGGAGGAATACTTCCCCGCTTATAAAAAACGCGGTATGCAATGGGTGAAATTCGCAACCGAACAGCCGAGCCTTTTCAGGTTGCTCTTTATGCAGGAAACGGCAAGTAACGCCGATTTCGACGCCGCGCAACGAATAATTCCTTTCGGCAAACAAAACGACATCGATATTATTATGCGGGACTACAATGCCGACCGCGAACAAGCCGAACGCCTTTTCAGGCAAATGTGGACTTACACTTACGGATTGTGCGCGCTCGTCGTAACCAAGGTATGCACGTTCACCGAGACGGAAATTGCCGGAAACCTCGGCGAAATTTTTACCGGTATGATTTACGTCATTAAATCCGGCAACGCCGCCGACGAACTGATTATTCCCGCCGACGCAACTTCCGACGAGGGCGAGGCTCTCGCAAACCGCCGTCCGAATCTTTCGGAAAAATAAGCGTTTGCACCCGACGGGGTTGTCGTTTAAAACGAGTTCGCTCGGGGTTATGCTCGGGATTATACTCGGATTTACACTCGGGTTTACATCGGAATTTGCGCTTGCGTTTTCTTTGTGTTTAAACCGAAAAACACCGAATAATCGACTTATAGCCCGACTTTTTAAATTTAACAAACGATTTCGGGCATTAAAAAGTTAAAAAAGGGCCGCCGCGTTTCGAGAAAAAATCTCGAAACGCGGCGGCCTTAAATTATTCGTTAAATTAAACGTATTCCGGCTCTTTTTCCGTCACTATTCCCTTTTGACGATTGCGATAATCCTCAATCGCCGCCTTTATCGCCTCCTCCGCAAGAACAGAGCAGTGAATTTTCTGGGGCGGCAAACCTTCGAGTTTTTCAACCACGGCTTTGTTGGTCAGTTTCAAAGCCTCGTCAACGGTCATTCCGATAACCATTTGCGTTGCGGTGGAACTGGTGGCGATTGCCGCCGCGCAACCGAACGTTTTGAATTTCGCGTCCACGATAACGTCGTTTTCGATTTTCAGCGTTATTTGCATAATATCTCCGCAAGCCGCGTTACCAACCTTGCCGAGCCCGCTGTAATCCTCTATCTCTCCCACGTTTTGGGGATTTTTGAATGCTTCCATTACCTTTTCGTTATACATAAATTTCGTTAAACCTCCTTGACCGTTCCGTCGAGCTTGAAAAGCGGCGACATTTTTCTTAATCTTTCAACGATTTCTTTAAGTTTATCAACAGTGTAATCCACGTCTTCCACGGTGTTTTCCTTGCCGAACGTAAACCTTATCGAGCCGTGCGCCAACTCCTCGGGAACTCCGAGCGCAAGCAAAACGTGCGACGGTTCGAGCGAGCCGGACGAACAAGCCGAACCCGAAGATACGGCTATTCCCGCCAAGTCGAGCGAGAACAAAATCGATTCGCCCTCGATATATTCAAACGAAAAATCGGCGTTGTTGGGAAGCCTCTTGCTTCCGTCCCTCGGCCCGTTGAGTTTGACGTACGGGATTTCCTCGGTAACTCTTTTTATAAATCTATCCCTGAGCCCCGCAACGTATTTCACGTCCTCGTCGAGCGTTTCGTAGGTGAGTTTCAGCGCTTCCGCAAACCCTACCACTCCCGGGACGTTCGTCGTTCCGCCTCTTCTCGTCCTTTCCTGATGCCCGCCGGAAATGAGCCTGTTCAAACGCGCGCCCGTCTTCACGAAAAGCGCGCCCATACCTTTTGGTCCGTTGAATTTATGCGCCGAAAAACTCATAAAATCAACGCCGAGTTCGCCGACGTTTATCCTCATCGCGCCCATTGCCTGAACGGCGTCCGTGTGGCATAAAATTTTATGCTCGTGCGCGATTTTCACAATCTCTTTTATCGGCTCAATCGTTCCCACCTCGTTGTTTGCGTACATACACGAAATGAGAATCGTATCGGGGCGGATAGCCTTTTTCAGCTCGTCCAAATCGATAAAACCCTCTTTATCGACGCCGATATAACTAAATTCAAAACCCTCTTTTTCAAGTTCCGCAGCGGTGGAAAGCATCGCCGCGTGCTCGATTTTTGAAATTATAACGTGCTTGCCTTTATCCGCAAAGGCCTTGCAAACTCCGCGCAAAACCCAGTTGTCGGATTCCGTGCCGCCGGAGGTGAAATAAATTTCGCTCGGCTTTGCGCCGATAAGCGAAGCTATTTCGTCACGAGCTTCGTCCACGGCCTTTTGGGCGTCCCTGCCCATTCCGTGCTGACTGTTTGCGTTGCCGTAATATTCCGTGAAATACGGCATCATCTTTTTTAACACGCGCTCGTCGAGTTTCGTCGTTGCGGCGTGGTCGAGATAAATTTCTTTCATATCACGTTTCCTTCTATAATTTCTTTTAACGTAACTCCGTCCAGAATATCGTTTATTCCGTCGAAAAGTTTTTTCCAGAGCGCGCTCGAAGGGCAACAACAGCCCGCTTGCGAAACGCACCCGATTATTTCCATATTGTCTTCTTCCAAAGCGCGCACAACCTCGCCCATCTTTATCTCCTCGGGCTTTTTGGCAAGCGAATAACCTCCGCTCGCGCCGCGCGTCGCTTTTATCGCGCCCGTGGACAAAAGAATTTTAAGCACTTTTTCAAGATACTTGCTTGAAACGCCCGTATATTTTTCCAGTTCCTTTGCGGAAAACGTTCGCTTCTTTGCGCCGAGTATCGTGAGAATCTGCACTCCGTAATGCGTTTTTGACGATAACTTCATTGTTCCCTTTTTTAGGGATTCCATTCGCAATCCCCGACGTTTTTAATTCCTACTTGTTTGGTAGGAATTCCGCGGTAATTATAATACGCAAAAAAACGATTGTCAACTGTTTGAACGAAAAAAAACGCCGCAAGCCCGAAAATTTTTTTTCGGGCTTGCGGCGTACCGTATCGCTTTTAAGCGAACTCGTCGTCAATTAAGGGCAAACTCGTCGCTATTCAAGCTTTTCGTTTTATTTTATTAAACGGCAATCGAAAACCGATTACGCCTCCAACGGCTTCGGATTTATCGATTGAACGTACTTTTTCATACTCTTCGACGACAGCAAAAGCACTCCTGCCGTAATATCGATAGCGAGGTCGATTAAAACGTAAGTATTCGCAAGGAAGCTGTAAGCAATAGGGTTCATACCTTCCGCGTAAACGTAAAACACGAAGTAACCGCTTATAACGTGCGCGAAATAACGGAAAAGGCAAGCTATCGACATACCGACTATGAATTCCGCAAGCATATTGCCTTTAAGGAATTTGAAGTTTTTGGCAATGCCCGCAAGCCCGAGCGCGGAAAACGCGATGGGATAATCGAGAAGAACCTGCATCGGCTCGTAAACGCTCGGATTTTGAATGAACTGCAAAACGCCGTAAATCACGCCCGCAAGCAAACCTTTTCTCGCGCCGAAGATATAAGCGTAAAGCATAAGCGGAAGCATACTTGCAAAAGTTACCGAGCCGCCACCCTTAATCGAGAAAAACTTAATATAAGAAAGGGCGTAAGAAAGCGCGAGGCAAACGCCTGCGTAAGCGATATTTTTCGTTTGAGAAGCCGTTCCGTTATTTTTACCGAAAATCAACCCGAGCGCGATTATCGCAATTACGAGAATAGCGGTGAGCGCGTAATAAACGCCGTTTTCGATAGGCGCGAAATAATGCTCGTCCTCAATAGGACTCCAACCGGTTTTGGTGGGCAAGGTTAAAAGAAGAATTATCGAATAGATAACGACAACCGCAAGAGCGATATAAGTGAAACACTTGCTCGCTTTCGGCGCGTATTTGTCGATAATAAGCCCCGCAACGACTATTACGAGAAGAGCAAACAAGAACCCGATGAAAAGGAAAAAGTTTGCGTTGAGCCTGCCTTTAATTTGCGCCAGCGAAATCTGCAAAAAGAACATTACGGCAATAAGCGTTACGGAATAGCCGATAACGACGCCCGCAAACACCTTTTTAAAGCTTTCGAGGGCTTCTTTTTTCTTAAACCACACGATTGCAAACGCAATTAAAAGCGCGGCGGCAATCGCGAGCGTGAGCCAAATAGAGAACCCCTGAACGGCGGTTATCACCAGTTCCAAGTTGTCCTCACCGAGTGTCAACAATCCTTTCATAAATCTCCTTTGCGACGAACGCGGCAAATTTAAGGCAAAATAAAACCCCGCTGCACGTCGCGCCGAGGCATAATATCGCGTTCAATTCCACACAAGCATTACCTTGTCAGGTTCAACGGGTATAATCTCAGCCCGAAGAAGCTTTTTCGCTTCCTTCAAGCACCCCAGCGTTTATTTTTTCTTGATTATAAGCCGAAAAAAGATTTATGTCAACCGTTTTAAAGCGTTTTTTCATTTTTGAACCGCGCTTTTAATAACATATAATATGATTTATCGCTTACCCGAAAATAATATTATTCATCGTTTATCCGACTGCAAAGAAAACGCGAAATTTACGATTGCGAAAATAGATTTGCCCGCAAAACAATCCGCAAAACTCGACAAACTCGGCGTGTTTGAGGGCGAAACGATAAAAATCGAGAAAAAACTGGGCAAATCGGCTTTAATTTTAAATGCGAGCGGGGCGATAATCGCCGTAGGAAGAGAAATAGCCGATAAAATTTCGGTCACGGAGGCGTTATGAAAAAACGAAAAGCAATACTTATCGGCAACCCCAACGCGGGCAAAACCACGCTTTTTAACGCGCTGACGGGCAAAAACGAAAAGGTGGGCAACTGGCACGGCGTTACGGTGGACAATGCGAGCGCGACCGCAAAACTTCACGGCGAGGAAATCGAAATTACGGACGCCCCGGGGATTTATTCTCTGAAAAATTACGACGCCGAGGAGAACGCTGCCGCAGAAGCTTTGAAGAGCGGCGATTTCTCCGTGATAATCGTAGTCGTGGAAGCGGAAAAGCTTAAAAGGGGACTGCGACTAATCCGGGAATTGCGAGCGTTTAACAAGCCGATTATCGTGTTCATCAACCTATACGCGGACTTTTTGAAATGCGGCGGGAAACTTGACGAGAAAAAATTTACCGAAAGCCTCGGGGTGGAGGCGGTGTGCGGCGACGCCGTTAACGGCGTCGCCGCACACAAACTGAAAGAAAAAATCTTTGCCGATAATAAGGTTTTGCAGCCTTCCGACGAAGATTTTTACTATATTCCTCCCAAAAGAAGAAATACCGCACTCGATAAAATCGTTACGAACAAGTTTCTCGCCCTGCCCGTGTTTTTTGCGATAATGCTTTTCTGCTTTTGGTTCGCGTTTGGCGAAACTTCGCCGGTTTCTTTAATAAGTGGGGCTATAAGTCGATTATTAAACGATTTTATCGCAAAACGGATATACGAATCGCTCTATCTTAAAAACCTTTTCCTCGCAAGGGTGTTGTCGGAAGGGATAATCGGCGGGCTTTCCTGCGTGGCGGAATTCATTCCGCAAATATGCGCGCTTTCCTTTTTGTTGGATTTTTTGGACCAATCGGGTTATCTTTCGAGAATCTCCGCATTGACCGACGGAGCTTTGAAAAAGTTCTCGTTGTCCGGGAAAAGCGTTTACTCGCTATCCTGCGGCTTCGGTTGCACGGCCGTCGCCGCCGTTGCGGCAAAAGGAATCGACGATAAAAACGTTAAGCTCCGCGCTGTGTTGTCTATGCCGTTCGTAAGCTGCTCGGCAAGAACCCCCGTTTATCTTTACGTGACGAAAATCGCGTTTAAAAAATACGCGTTTCTGGTAATCGGCGCGGTGTATTTTCTTTCGCTCGCCCTGCCGCTTTTTCATTCGCTTTTGCTCTCCGAAACCGCCGCAAAAGGAACGCCCGAACCCCTCGTGGACGAAATTGCGGATTTGAAAATTCCGAAATTTTCTCCCCTTATAAAATCCTTGCTAAAAACGTTTAAAGAGTTTATAATTAGGTTATCGACGGTGACGTTTTGCGTTTCGCTCGCCGTGTGGCTGGGCGCAAACGTTTCGCCGGACGTGAAACTTTTAACTCCGGGCGAAATCGACAAATCGATTCTGGCGCGCGCGGGTTCGATTTTCGAGTTTGCGTTTTCACCGCTCGGCTTCGACTGGCGTATTCCGACGGCGTTACTTACGGGAATTTTCGCAAAAGAGAGCGTCGTTTCGTCGCTCGCGCTCCTTTTCCCCGAGGGGCTTAAACTTTGCGCAGAGCAAGGGCTTGCGCTCGTGGCGTTTTGTTATTTTTACACGCCCTGTTTAACCGCGCTTTCGGCGATGAGAAAAACAATCGGCTTCAAATTCGCCGCGCTCTCCGCCGTATATCAACTGCTCGTCGCGTTCGCCGCGGCGTACTCGATTTTTTACCTGACGGGAATATTTTTATGAACCTAATCGTCTTCAAAGCAACCGAAAACCGAAAACTCTCCGAGGAGATACTATCTTATTTCAACGGGTCGATTTCTTATTCGCTTGCGATGAAGCTTATCCGAAAAAAGGACGTTAAGCTCAACGGCGCGAGGGTTTGCAAGGACGAAACCGTGAAAATCGGCGACGAAATAGGCGTTTACACTAACGTTACGGACACTCGCTCCGAAAACGTGATTTTCGAGGACGAAAACGTTCTCGCCGTGATAAAGCCGAAAGGGATTACGTCCGAGGATTTTTACGAACTCGTTAAAAAATCCCGCCCGACGGCGTATTTCGTTCACCGCCTCGACAGGAACACGGACGGAATTATGCTTTTCGCCCTGAACGAAGCCTCGAACGAGGAACTTTTAAAAGCCTTCAAAGAACGCACTTTCGAGAAATATTATCTCGCGAAGGTGGCGGGCGTTTTCGATAAAAAAGAGGGAACTCTCACAGCGTACCTTTTAAAGGACGAGAAAAAATCGGAAGTGAAGATTTTCGACGAGCCGAAAAAAGGCGCGCTGAAAATCATAACCAAATACGCCGTTTTAAACGAAACCGCTAACGCCTCGACGGTTGAAGCGGAACTCGTTACGGGAAGAACTCATCAGCTACGCGCCCACTTCGCCCACGTCGGCCACCCCATCATCGGTGATGGAAAGTACGGCTATAAGTCGATTAACGAGCAATTCGGTAAAAAGACGCAAGCTCTAACGGCATATAAAATCAAGCTGAAATTCGATAAAAGCAGTCCGCTTTATTATCTGAACGGCAAAACCTTTCAAATCCCGAAAGAAAAGCTCTCGCAATACTAAAACCGTAAATCCAAAAAAATTTCGCAGTATTAAAAGCGCAAAACCGAAGAAAATTTTTGCGACGCTAAAAGCGTAAAACTATGGCAGAAAAAGCACTGAAAAATATTAAACCCAAGGCGACCTTCACGGAAGGCTCTCTTTTCAAAAATATAATACTGTTCAGCCTGCCGCTTATGGCTTCGCAGATTTTGCAGGTTCTTTTCAACATTTCGGACGTAATAGTCGTCGGAAAAGGCGTTGAAAACTCCACGATTCCCGTCGGCGCGGTCGGCTCAACGAGCACGCTTTTAACCCTTTTCACGGGCTTTCTGATAGGGCTCGGCGCGGGAATAAACGTCAAAACGGCGCAATATCTCGGCGCAAACAAGAAAAAAGACGTTAAGGAAACCGTTGACACCTCGCTTATCATAAGTGCGCTTTCGGGCGTTGTGATTTTCGTTATATGCTTCACGCTCGCACGGCCGATGCTCTCGCTTCTCAACACGAAGCCCGAACTTCTGGACAAAGCCGTGACGTATTTCAAAATTTTCTCGCTCGGTATGCCTGCCCTTGCGATTTTCAACTACGGCAACGGCGTTTTGAGCGCGGCGGGCGACACGAAAAGGCCGCTTATTTACTTAACCGTTTCGGGGCTTCTCAACATCGCGCTCAACTTCTTCTTCGTTCTCGTTTGCAGAATCGACGTTGAAGGCGTGGCTACGGCAAGCGTAATCACTCAATATATTTCGGCAATCGCGGTTATCGTAAGGCTCGTCCGCATAAAAGAAGCGCACAGGCTCGATTTTAAAACGTTCACCGTGAGCGGCAAAAAATCTCTCGAAGTTATCGCTCTCGGCGTTCCCGCAGGAATACAAAACGGAATTTTCGCCGTGGCGAATATTTTCATTCAGGTGGGAATAAACAAGTTTACTTATAAACAGGTCACCGGAATCAACACCGCCCAGAACGCGGACACGATTATTTATAACGTTATGTCGGCGTTTTACACGGCTTGCTCCACATTTATCGGGCAAAATTACGGCGCGGGCAAACGCGACAGAATGATAAAAAGCTATTACGTCACTTCGCTTTATGCGTTCATTTTCGGGCTTTTGCTCGGCGCGTTCGCGTTTTTCAAAGGCGATTTGTTCCTGCGGCTTTTCACCGAAGACCCCGAAGTTATCGCCGCGGGAATGGAAAAATTCAAGGTTATGGGCTTTTCCTTCTGCGTTTCGGCGTTTATGGATAATTCAATCGCCGCTTCGCGAGGGATAGGGAAGAGCCTTGCGCCTACGATAATCGTTATTTTAGGCTCTTGCGTGTTCAGAGTGGTCTGGATTTACACCGTTTTCGCTCACTTCAACACCATTCCGTCGTTGTTCCTGCTTTATCCCGTTTCCTGGATAATTACGGCGATTGCGGAAACGACTTACTTCTTCGTGTCCTTAAAAAAATCAAAACCGACCGTCGCAACCGTCGCCGTTCCTGCCGAAAATAATTAAACGCTTCGCGTCTTTAAAAACTCTATCGTTAAAAACAAAAAACTCCTTTGCAAGGTTTCGCAAAGGAGTTTTATTATAATATATGGCTTCGTTTAGAAGTTCGTTTTTGCCTTTTAGCGCAGCCCGACGACTTTAAGTTTTGCCGAAGTGTCTTTTACGAGCGTCGGTATTTTAATATACGTCGTGCCGCCAACGACGACCGTTTCGACATTTTCAAAAGCCCCGTCCTCGCTTAAAGCGAGCATCTCGTTGCCGATAAAAATCCGCCCGTATTCGTCGGAGGTTATCTCGTTTGAGGTTTCGACGACGGATTCGTAATTTTTAGCGAACAAAAGCCCCTCGCAATATCTCATCGTGCAACAAAAGGGCGCTTCGTACATACTGATTTTAAGATACGGCTGCTCCGCCGTAACGCAGGAATTAGGCCCTGCGCCGCCGTTTTCACGATGACAAAACAAAAGACCGTTAAACCAGATTCGCGAAGCGAGGGTTTTATATTCCTGATTTTTCGTTATTTCAAACAGCCAAACCGCAACGATAAAACTATCCACCACGGCACAAGGCTCCGTCCAGCTGTCCTTTCTTTCAAACCAGTTAAAATTCTCGTAAGTAAGCGTCATTCCGCATCTCGTATATAACCCGAACAGTTCCTCGGCTTTTTCGAGATACCCTCGTTCGCCCGTGGCTTTATACATACGGATAATTCCGCGCGTTGCGGAAAGCGTAGCGTGCGTCTGACACTTCATTTTGAGCCTATCAAGACGCATAAACCCGTCTATAAGTCGATTAACTGCGGTTTTCACTCTTTCATCGCCGGTTATTTCGTAGTAAGCCGAAAGTCCGTCGAGGCACATATAAGCGCAACCGACGTCGGTTGAAAGCTTCCAGCCGTCAACCGTTTCTTTGGAATTCCCGCTCACGCCGCCCTCGCTCGAATCGGCTCTTTCCGTTGGGTATTTTTCGTATAAATCGACGAGCGGCAAAAACAAGCCTTCCACAACGCCGCGGGCAATATCGAGCGATTTTTGCGTTTTAAAAACCTTAAAATATTCCGTAAGTCCGCGAAGAAGCCAGCTATGCCCCGAAAGTTGCTGCTCGTCGGCAACGCCTTTTTGCACCGCGCCCAAATATCCCTTTTCGTTTAAACGCAAAGGAAATTCTTCGAGCATTTTATCCATACAAGGGATTTTTTCGCCGGTAATTTCATATAAACACACGAAAGCAAGCAGCGCGCGACCTTCCCAGTCGCCCGCCCATTCGTAGCCGTCGTTTTGCCAGATATTTTCAATGGAATAAAGCTTTGAAGAAAGCCTTTCAAAACTTTTGCGAACGTGTTCGTCAAACCCTTTTATCATATTTTAAACCCTTTTTCTTTTATATTAGCAACGACGGAAAAAAAAGTAAAGCCGAGGCGGCGAAAATTTTTGAACGCCGCTCAAAAAGCACGATTACGTTAAATAAAAAAGCAACGCAAATTAAACGATTTGGCTTGCGCTCAACTTATAAATCGCTTCGACGATTTTTGCGTGGCTGGTTTCGCTCAATTAAAAAGCGGCTTCGTTTTTTGCATTTTGCAATTTACGGCCGCTTTCGTTTTTTTTCAATGCTTTCGAATTTTCAGCCCGTAGCCTTTTATTTCAACGCTTTTCGAGCTTAAAAAATCTCGCCTGATAATCCTCGGAAAATTCCACGGTAAGAATTCCGTTTTCAAGAGAATAACGCAGTTCGTTCGCCTTCGGATAAACGCACGTCGCCTTTTCGTATTCTTTGCCGACGTTCACCGAAAATATACCCGCTTTTCCGAGAGAATAAACGGAAAGATAGGCTTTTTCGGCAGTTTTCAAACCTGCGGCGACGTTTAAATCTCCGTAAGAAGCAAATCCGCAGGGGAAAAACGGCAAAGCCTGCTTTTTATCGGCGGTGAGCGAATCGTAAACTTCAACGCCCTCCTTGATTAAAGCGCGCTTTTCGTCGGATAAAAGGTCGATATGGCTTGCGAGGTGCATTCTTCCCAAAAACGAATTTACCATATTCATAATAACCGTTTCGTTTGAAGCGAGCTTGTTCGCAAGTTCGTAACTTGCAGGCTTCCCCTCGAAGCGATAAGCGTTCACGGGGTAACTCCACACCGCGCCCTGCTCGGGCAAAACCGCAGCCAAAAAATTCGCGACGATATACGGATATTTTTCGTATTCGGTCTGGTCGGAAGTGGAAACGAGCGAGAAATGCGAAAGCGTTTGATAATCCATTCGCATACCGCCCGAACTGCACGTTTCAAAAATCACGTTCGGAAAAGCCTTTTCAATATCGTCAACCCATTTCAAGTAAGCCGCCGACTGCTTTTCCAGCCCTTCGCCGAAGCTTTCCGTAACGCCGTTTGCGCCCACGCCGATTTCCTGATTATAATCGAGCTTAACGTAATCCGCGCCGTAGTCCTCAATCATTCGCCGAATGGTTTCAAACGTATATTTATAAACTTTTTCGTTGGAATAATCGAGAAAATATCTACCCATCACGGCTATTTTTTTGCCGTGCCTTCTCAAAAAGCAGTCCTCGTCGTAAAACCCGAGCATTTCTTCGCACTTCTGCCCGATAATTTCGGGTTCAATCCACAGCCCCGCTTTCATTCCGAGCGAGCGGATATAATCGGTGGTTGCCCTCACCCCGTGCGGAAAGCGAGCCTTGCTTTCTTTCCATTGCCCGACGTAAGGATAAACCTCGTTTCCGGGTTCTTCGTTATGCCAACCGCAATCGATAACGTAATACTTCGCGCCCGCCTCCGCGGCAAACTTCGCATAAGTTTTCGTTCTCGCCTCGTCCGGGCTATCCCAATCGAGGTGCATATAAGCGTTGAAAATAACGGGGAGATTTTCGTCGGCAACGTAAACCGCCATATCGCAAACGGCATCGTTTGTTGTCGATGCCTTTAAAATTACGGCGTTAATCGACTTATAGACGGCTTTTGGCGAAAGTTTTTTAAACCACGAGCCGTGTTCCGAAGTCGCCCCGCCGAGATAAAGATAAAAGTTTTCGTCGGCGTCGCTTATCTCGTAATACCAGGAGTTGTTGCTTTCAATCTGGAACATAAAAACGTTCCCTTCGGCGGTTTCGATAATTCCTTGCGGCAAAGCCTCTTTCGTGGACCACCCGCCCACGTTGGAAAAAGCGATTCTCTTTTGCGAGCAGGGTTTGCCGTCCGCAAATCCGCAATCGAAAAACGAACGCCTTATCGGCTGACACTCGAAGTGATGGCTTTGCGCGAAACTCGTAAAATAGGAATTTTTTGCGTTTTCGGTGGAGCTTTTCAAAATCATAGGCAGGCAAAACGCCGAAACGCTTTCCAGAACGATTTCCTCGTCGGAAACGTTTTTAACCGTCGTGTTCGCGCGCAGTGCGGAAGTTCCGTCGTAAGCCTTAATCTCGGTGACGACTTCCGTAACGTCGGATTTTTGCGTTATATAAAGCGCGTCGCCCTCGATTTTATGCGAAACGTATTTCAATCTGCACCCTTCCGTGGAGGGCGATAATTTTATGCCCGAATGGGACGGCTTATTGAACCCCGCAACGTTTATCTCGGCAAAATTACACCTTTCGCCGACGGGAACGACGCCGTTTTCGTCGGCAACGTCGATTCTGTCGCCGCAAATAACGAATTTCAGCCATTTAAAATTTATCGTCGTAAAATTATCGGGCTTTCCCATAAGTTACTTCCTTTTAAAAATCGTTCGCCACTTTCTTTCGTCCCGTTTTCCGGCCGACCGCGCACGGCAATTACAATATTTTGTTTTTGATTAAATAATCCTTGATTATCGTCGCGATAAGCAAATGACCTTTGTCATTCGGATGCAAACCGTCCTTGGTAAACTCGTCGCCCGTGTCAACTTTCGGCTTCGGGAATCCGTCGTTATACATATCGATATAGCTTATCCCGCGTTTATCGCATTCCGCGCGGATTATATCGACGTAACCCTTAAAATCCGTCGTGGGTTCTTTCCTGTTTCCCTGTCCGAGAACGTCGTCCTCGATAAATCTCCTCGTGGGGAGAATGAACGCTATTTTTTCCTTGCCGTATTTTTCAATCAGCTTGTTCATAAGATTGTTCAAGCCGCCGTGAAAAGTGCGGGGAGAAGTGTCATCCTCGTTTCCGAGCGGAGCGTCGCCGTGCCCGTAATCGTTCGTTCCGCCGAAAACGAACACGAAATCCGCGTCGTCCATAACCTCCGCGCGCATCTGGAAATCGTAATCGAAAGTTTTCCAAACCGTCGGCTTAGTCTGCCTTGCGATTCTCGTTCCCGAAATGCCGAAGTTTTCCGTTTCGACGCCGCAAATTTCGGCAACCTTGCTCACGTATGCGTTTTCGATAGAAGAAGCTCCCGCCCCTTCCGTAATGCTATCGCCTAAAAAATTTATTTTCATTTTTCCACTTCTTTTATAAGAATTTTTTGATGCTGTCGAACACCTGCTTCGAGCAAAGTTCGATGCCTTTTTCGTTCAGATGAATGAGGTCGTCATCGCGGATAACTTCTTCCTTCACAGGGTAAATAAGCCCGTATAAGTCGTTTATCGCTATGTTTTTGGCTTTCAATAGCGGAACGATTGCCGCGTTCAATCTCGCTATGTCCTCTGCTGTCTGATAGGGATAATTATTCCTGACGGGAGTGGTCGTGGCGAAAATCACGTTCGGCGTGATTTTGAGAAGGTTGTCCGCAATGCGGAGCATATTTTCGCAATATTCCTCCGTGGAAGAGAACTGACCGTCGCCGAAAAGGTCGGTGACGTCCCAAAGGCCGTTGTTCCAGTGAATAACGTCGCTTCCCGCAATTTGTTCCTTCAAATCGAAGAGCATACGAAGCGTGTATTTTGCAAATCTGCAATTATCGTCGGGCTGGAAAACCTCCACGCCCTCTTTGCCGAGCATTTCGGCAACGGCGTTGCCGTAGCCAATCATACGAATGGAATCGCCTAAAAGCGTTACTTTTTTCATATATTCCTCCTAATAGGTTTCAATTTAATAGTTTTCGGTTATAAAATCGATTATCGGCGCGGGGTTATCCAATCCGTGAGGGTGATGGTCGCAACCCGCTTTTAAGAAATGCTTGAACGGAACGTTGCTTTTTCGATACTTTTCCGCAACGTAAATTCCGTTTTCGTCGTAAGGAACGGTGTTGTCACTGTCGCCGCAAACGAGAACGCAGGGGATTTTGTTTTTAACGAGTTTGCCGAGATAATCGAGCGGCTCTTCCCTGCTTGCGATAAGCTCTTTTACCGTCCAGCCGGTGGCTTGTTTCATCTCCTCGTACATCGCGTTTTCGCCGACGTCCCTTCCCACCGCGCAAGGGCAGGACAAACGATTGACTACGGGCGCGTCGAGATAAACGCACGCAACGTGCTTCGGGTGTTTTGCGGCGAGGAAAATCGCCTGCATTCCGCCGCAACTCATTCCGACGAGCGCGCCTTTTTCGTTTAAATCGTATTTTTTAATAACGTGCTTCACAAACGAATTCTGCCTTTCCGTGTCGGAATCCATACACCATCTCGTTCCGTTTTCGATATTGATAACGGCGTAACCCTTGGCGAGCATAGCCTCTTCGAGTTCCGGAAACGCGCCGAAATATTCGGTTTTGAAAAGCCATTTCCTGCCTTCGCAAAATTCCTTCGGGAAAACGACGGTCGCCTTTTTTCCTTTAAACTTGAAGCGTTCGATTCTGAATTCTTCAAAATTACCGTTGGTTTTCATTTTTTCTCCTGTAAAAGGTCTGTCGGTTTTAAGCGGCGCGCTGCCGAAGTCGCCGTATGACCAAAGCGTTTTCGCCGCCGAAACCTTACGCCGTACATTATACAATAAAATCGGATTTTAAGCAAGCCTAACGACAGATTTCCTCGGCGTAAACAAAAAAAATTCCGCCCCGCTCGCCGAACGGCGAGCGGGGCGGAAACCCGAACGATTTAAAACTCGAACGATTTTAAAACCTAAACGGTTTCAAGCCCTCGCAAATCAAAAATTATTGAATTTCCACGTTGTGAGTAAGTTCTTTTTTAGGCTCTTCCTTGGGAAGTTCGATTGACAAAATACCGTTTTCGTATTTTGCTTTAACGGCGTCTTTGGAAACGTCGCCGACGTAATAACTCCTCGAAAGAGAAGCGGAACGCTCTCTTCTTATATAATTGCCTTTTTTATCCTCTTCGGTTTCCTTCTTTTCGGCGGTAATCGTAAGATACCCGTCTTTAAGCGAAACGTTTACGTCCTTTTTGTCGAACCCGGGGATTTCAACGTCCATAACGTAAGAATTTTCGGTTTCTTTGATGTCCGTTTTCATCGTGTTGTATTTTTCCTCGTAAAACATAGGTTTGAAGAAGCTGTTGAAAGCGTCGTCAAAAAAGTCAAGGTTGTTGTCGTTATTTCTTCTTACTAAATAGTTTCTCATAATATTATCTCCTTATAGGGATTCCATTCGTCATCACTAACTATTTTTGCGGCGATAAACCGATTTATGCGGCGTTAAACGCCGCTCGTAGTACGGTCAAGTACAACTTCGGGCGTTTGCCTTGCCTAAACGAGCCGCATTGCGGTCGGTTTCTCATCCGCAAAAATGCCTCGCACCGAAAAGAGCGTATTTTTTGAAGATTTTTTGCGAGCGTGAGGGTTGCCGTACCGGGCGTACTGCGCCCGAACGGTCGCGGGAAATGGCAAAAAAGACGCCTTTTCGGTAATTAGTGATGGCGAATGGAATCCCTATGTAAATTTTCGTTTTATCGGTCTCGGGTTTTAGCACTCACTCGTTTTGTTTGTTAGCACTCTAACCTTTCAACTGCTAACAGTATAACACCGTTTTTTCGGATTGTCAATACTTTTTTTGTTAAGATTTTGTGAAAGTTTTGACACCGTCGTTATATAATCGTTTTAACAAAATTCCCTTGACACGAGCGGGGAAAAACATTATTATATAGCTGTATGAACAGCTTGAAAAACGATTTTAAAGACAAAAAAGCGTTGTTTTTCGATTTCGACGGAACGTTGTGGTTCGGGAAATACGGCGATAAAACGCTGGAAACGCTTAACAAATTGCACGAAGCGGGTTACGTTTTGGTTTACGCTTCCGGAAGAAGCCGCGGAAACACCGCTTTTTCGCTTATCGAAAACGTACCTTTCGACGCTTACGCCTTCGGCGGGTGCGAGGCGACGGTTTTCGGCAAAACCATTTACCGCCGCGATTTTTCGCCCGAACAAATCGATTATTTACTTAATATGCCCGAAAAATACCTGCGCAGAACGGTTTTCGAGGGCGTGAACGGATTTTATAAATATCGCGGCTCGCTCCCGCGCTATCTCGGCGAGGAAAAAGACGATATGAATTTCCTTAAAGATACGAAAAATTATCCGCTCTCGAAGTTTTCCACCATCAAATTTTCGGACGATAACGGCGGTTTTATCCCGATAGACGAGGACGTCGTCAATTACCTTAAAAAGCAGTTTTTCGTCGTCGACCTCGACCATTATATCGAATGTATGAACGAGGGGCACGGCAAGGACGTTATGATAAAAAAGATTTGCGATTATCTCGGCGTCCGCCGCGAAAACACCTATTGCTTCGGCGACAGCGAGAACGATTTGGCGATGTTTAAAGCCGTGGAGTTCGGCGTTGCGATGGCTCATTCGCCCGTTTCGCTTAAAAAACTTGCAAAATACGTCACGAAATCCGACCTCGACGGCGTTTACGAGGCCGTTTACGCGCTGGGGTTGTTATAAATACTTGCAAGAACGGCGAAATTGTATTATAATAGTATTCGTATAATTATAAATTGTCGCGACGGCCTTTTCGGTCACGGAAGAGCGTTTCGGCAAGCCGCGCGGTTCTCGCCGGACAAAGGAAATTATTATGTTGCAAAACCTACTCAACACCGACGGATTTTTATTCAACGGTAAATTTCACACCAACCATATTCAGATAGGTAATTTTTCCATTTATTATTACGCTATCTGCATCGTTACGGGAATGATTTTGTGTTGCCTCGTCGCCGCGCCGATGTTCAAGCGCAAGGGCGAAAATCCCGATTTCATTCTCGACCTTATGATTGCAATCGTCCCCAGCTGCATCGTCGGGGCAAGGCTTTGGTACGTTATTTTCGATATAAAAACGTTTATCAACGCCGAAAACCCTTTCCTTGCGATTATCGACATACGAAACGGCGGACTTGCGATTTACGGCGGACTTGCCGCCGGCGCGCTTGCGATTTTCATCGTTTGCAGAATAAAAAAGATTTCCGTACTTAAAGTTTTCGACCTTGCGGCGGTCGTCGTTCCGCTCGGCCAGATGATGGGAAGATGGGGCAATTTCTTCAACCAGGAAGTTTACGGGCAAAAAATCACCAACGAGGCGTGGCAGTTCTTCCCCGCGGCCGTGCAAATCGGCACGGCGGAAAGCTACGAATGGCATCAGGCTTTGTTTTTCTATGAAGGAACGCTCAATTTCCTGCTTTTCCTCGCCCTTTATATCATTTTCTGGAAAATGCGCGGAAACACTTACGGTTATATGACCGGCGGATACTTCGTCGGCTACGGAATTATCCGCGGAGTTCTCGAACCGTTGCGCTCGTCCGAATATAACCTGCCGCTTTTCGGCAAGGACACCTCGATTCCCGCTATGACGCTCTTTTCAATAATTCTCGTTATCGGCGGCGTGCTCCTCATTTTGGACACTATGCGACGCGACGGGAAAATTCATATCAAATTCCTCGAAAAAAAGAACCGGGCCGTCACGTTGCCGATGCCGCCCGAAAAGCCGGTCGTAATCGAAACGGGCGAAACCGGCGAAACGAGCGAGGCGGGCGAAACTAACGAAACCGCCGAGAAAGAAGAAACCGATAAAAGCGGCGAAAACGCGGATAAAGGCGAAAAAGCCGACGACGGCGACGGAGGCGAAACCGCTTCCGACGAAACGAATAAAAACTCGAATAAAGGAGAAAAATAATGAACGATAAAAAGACGAACTTTTTGGTTTGGGGTATCGTTGCGGCAATCGCAACGGTAGTGCTTTCGGCAACGGGATTTATCCTCGCCCTCACCGACGTATTCAAAATGAATGCGTTTTTGCTCGGATTTATGATTCTTTCCGCGGGACTCGGAATAACGTTTTTCGTTTACGGGCTTATCGTGAACGGCGGATACGAAACCGCAACGGGTTATATCCTGTTTTGCGTGGGTTTAACCCTTTTGTTCGTTGCGCTTAAAATCGAATGGTACGGAATTTTATTCATCGATTTGGCTCTCGTTTTAATAGGGTTCGCAATTCTGTTTCTTCTCAAATCGAAGAAGCTTATCGTCGAGCGCACGGACGAAAAGCCGGGCTATAAGTCGTTTTACGAGCAAAAAGCCGAAAAAGACGCCGAGGAAAAGGCAAAGGAAGAAGCTAAACCCGAAGTGGTTTTCAAACACCCTTCCGACGACGTTTTGAATAAAAAAGATTAAGTTTTTGCGCTTTATGCGCCGCCGCGGCCGTCGGCCGCGGCGGCGCATAAACGAGCGTAATCGAACGAAATCAAGCAAAACCGAGCGTAATCGCGCGGGAATTCACCCCTCGATTACCCGATTTGTCCTGATTACCCGATTGACTAAAAAGGATTAAACTATGGAAAAAAGAAATCTTACCCTCCTCACCGACCTTTACGAACTCACGATGATGAACGGGTATTACCTCGAAGGCAAAACGGAAGAGATTGCCGTTTTCGACGTGTTCTTCCGCAGAAAAGAACTCATAACTTACTCTCTTGCCGCAGGACTCGAACAGGCCGTGGACTATATCCTCGGTTTAAACTTCGGCGAAGAAGAAATCGCGTATCTTCGCAGTCTTAACCTCTTCGACGAGGGCTTTTTAAATTATCTTAAAAACTTGAAGTTCACCGGCGACGTTTATTCCGTTCCCGAAGGAACGATGGTTTTCCCGAGCGAGCCTATTCTCACCGTAAAAGCTCCCGTAATCGAGGCGCAACTTATCGAAACGGCGGTTTTAAACATAATCAATCACCAAACGCTTATCGCAACCAAATCGGCAAAGGTGTGCAGGGCGGCGAAGGGCGACAACGTTATGGAATTCGGTTTGAGAAGGGCGCAAGGTCCGGACGCTGGCATTTACGGCGCGAGAGCGGCGATTATCGGCGGTTGCAATTCCACTTCCAACGTTCTGGCAGGCAAAATGTTTTCCGTTCCCGTTGCGGGAACGCACGCTCACAGCTGGGTTATGAATTTCCCGAGCGAACTGGAAGCTTTCAGGGCTTACGCCGAAACTTATCCCGACGCCGCGCTTCTTCTGGTTGACACTTACGACACGCTTAAAAGCGGAATTCCCAACGCCATAAAGGTTTTCGACGAACTTAAAGCGAAAGGCAAAAAGCCGCTCGGAATAAGAATAGACTCGGGCGACCTTGCGTATCTCACGAAGCGCGCGAGAAAAATGCTCGACGACGCCGGTTATCCCGATACGATTATCTGCGCTTCGGGCGATTTGGACGAAAAACTTGTTCAAAGCCTTAAACTTCAAGGCGCGCAAATAAACAGCTGGGGCATCGGCACGAAACTCATAACGAGCGAAGATATGCCCTCGCTCGGCGGAGTTTACAAGCTTGCGGCGGTTGAAGAAAACGGGAAGCTCGTTCCGAAAATCAAAGTTTCGGACAACACCGAAAAAATCACCAACCCCGGGTTTAAAACCATTTACAGAATTTACGACGAGGCGACCGGCAAAGCCGAAGCCGACCTCATCGCGCTCCGCGGCGAAAAAATCGATTTTTCAAAGCCGCTCACCTTGTATCACCCCATCGAAAGATGGAAGAAAATCACGTTTGAGAACTATTTCGTAAGAGAACTGCCCGTTCAGATTATCAAGGACGGCAAGCTCGTTTACGAAATACCCGAACTTAAAGAAATCAAAAAATACGCGGCGGAGGAAATGGATTCCTTCTGGGACGAATATAAACGTCTCGACCAGCCGCACGTTTATAAAGTGGACCTTTCCGACGAGCTTTACGCCCTCAAAGCGGATATGCTCGACAAGGTCAGACGCGGCGAAAGCCTTTAACCGAAAGGAGTTTTTTATGTGGTACGCAGTCGCAGCCATACTCGTTCTTATTCTCGACCAAGTGACGAAAGCCGTCGTGGCGTCGCTTTCCGGCGCAACCCCGGGTTCGCTCGGCAACGATAAAATTCTCATCACAAAAGTAATCGACGGGTTTCTCGAAATCGAATACTGCGAGAATAACAACGGAATGATGGGCATTTTCAGTTTTTTAAACAACGGCAGGCTCGTTTTCATCATCGCCACCGTAATTATTCTCGGCGGAATCGTCGCCTACCTTTTCCTCTCGAAAAACCGCGGCAAATGGCTCAACACCGCGCTCGCGCTCATTATCTCGGGCGCGCTCGGGAATTTTATCGACAGAATCTTTACCGACGGCGGTTACGTCAGGGATATGATTCACGTCATAATCGAGATAAACGGAAAAGAGTATTTCCCCTATATCTTTAACGTTGCGGATATTTCTCTCGTCGTCGGCGCGATTATGCTCGTTATCGACATTTTGTTCATAAGCAAGGACGCGATTTTCGTTTCAAAGAAACGCCGCGAGGAGCTCGAACGCAAACAAGCCGAAAACGCCGAGAAAATCGACGAAGCCAAAAAACTCGTTGCCGATTCGCTTAAAGAAGAAGATTTAATCGAAAGCGGCTCTTGCGATAATACCCACGGCAACGCCTGCGATAACGCCTCCGATAACGCCCGCAACGACGCCTCCGATAATTCGGCTTCCGAAGGCCCGGCAGGCAAAGCAAACCCCGAAAATGGAAACTAAAACCTTCGTTTCGGACAAAACCGAAAGATTAGACGTGTTTTTGTCCGAAAAAATCGATAAAACCCGCTCGGCAATCAAAAAACTCGTGGACGACGGCAACGTCACCGTGAACGGAAAATGCGAAAAGGCGGGGAAAACCCTGAAAATCGGCGACGAAATCACCGTAATTTTGCCCGAACCCGTTAAACTCGACCTCGAAGCCGAAAACATTCCGCTCGACGTGGTTTATCAGGACGAGGACGTTGCCGTTATCAACAAGCCGCAGGGGCTTACCGTCCACGCGGGCAACGGCGTTCACGGTTCAACGCTCGTCAACGCGCTTTTATATCACCTCGATTCTTTAAGCGGAATAAACGGAGTAATCCGCCCGGGAATCGTTCACAGAATCGATAAGGACACGTCCGGACTTTTAGTCGTTGCGAAAAACGACGCGGCACACGTTTCCCTTTCCGAGCAAATCAAAAACAAAACCTGCAAACGGATTTATATCGCGCTCGTGGAAGGCGTGGTTAAGCAAAACTCGGGCGTTATCGATACTTTTATCGGCAGAAGCGATAAAAATCGTACTATGATGGCGGTGAAAAGCGAGGGCAGGCGCGCGGTGACGCATTATAAGGTCATCAAGCGTTACAAGGATTACACCCTTATGGAATTCTCACTCGAAACGGGCAGGACGCACCAGATAAGAGTGCATACGAAGTACGTAGGTCACCCCATCGTCGGCGACCCGGTTTACGGTTATAAAACGCAAAAATTCAAGCTCAACGGGCAACTTCTGCACGCGTTCAGGCTTGAACTCACTCACCCGAAGACGGGCAAAAGAATGAGTTTTGAAGCTCCGCTTCCCGATTATTTTCAAGCCGTTTTAACGAAACTCGACCACACCGCACAACCGTAACTCATTAAAGAATACGCAACGCCCGCCGTTTGGCGGGCGTTTTTTATCGCATACGACCGAGCGGCCGACGTTTTTATCCATACGAGCGACATACGGCAACTCGGCTTGCGTTTTTTTAAAAAACGCAAGCCGAGTTATTTTTGCAAAAACTATGCGATAATCGACTTATAGCCCCGCTTTTGACAATCGTTCACCTTTCCGAAACGCAAATTAAAACCTTTCGGCTCGTTCTTCGGCAAGGTTCGTTTTGCGACGCATTTACCGCACTCGTCACATTTATCACGTTTGCCGCATTGCCGCTTCGGTCGCCATAATCATTATATAAAAAATAAAAGGCGACTACGAGATTTTCAAAAATTTTACCTGCCGAGAGAATATTACGCACTTTCGTTTAATAGAATAATACCGTAAGCAGGAGTTTTTTATGGAAAAATACGACATATACAGCGACATCGGCAAAAGAACGGGCGGCGATATTTACGTCGGCGTGGTCGGCCCCGTGAGAGTGGGCAAATCAACCTTCGTCAAACGCTTCGCCGAGCTTTTGATAACGCCCAACATCGTCGGCAAAAACAAAAAGAAAATCGCAACCGACGAGCTTCCGCAGTCGGGTGCAGGCAAAACGGTGACAACGACCGAACCGAAATTTATCCCCGGAGAGGCGGTTAAAGTTACTTTCGGCGGCAAAACCACCGCAAAAACCAGACTCATCGATTGCGTAGGTTTTATGGTGGACGGCGCAATCGGCCACGAGGAAAACGGCGAGCCGAGAATGGTTCAAACGCCTTGGCAAAACGAGCCGCTTCCGTTTGAAAAAGCGGCGGAACTCGGCACGGATAAGGTCATTTCCGAACATTCGACGATTGGCGTCGTCGTTACGACGGACGGCAGTTTCACCGAAATTCCAAGAGAAAATTACGTAAAAGCAGAAGAATTGACCGTTCAAAAGCTTAAAAATATCGGCAAGCCGTTCGTAATTTGCCTTAACTGCAAAAACCCGAACGACAAAGAAACGCTTGCGCTCAAAAGAACGTTGGAGGAAAAATACGGCGTTTCCGTCGTTCCGCTCGACGTTTTGAATTGCGGCGAGGACGGCTTCACCGCCGTTATGGAAAGCGCACTTTCCGAATTTCCGATTCGCTCCGCGGACGTGGAGCTTCCGGATTGGCTTTGCGCTTTGCCGAGCGAAAATCGCGTCGTTGCGGAAATTATTTCCGCGGTTAAGGAATCTTCCGCGAATATGGTTAAAATGAAGGACGCGTATATGCTCGAAGACGCGCTTGCGAAAATCGATAAAATCATTCCCGCAGGCATAAAATCGGACGCGGGCGAAGGAAAAGTTACCGTTACGGTGAACGCCGACAAAGGGCTTTTCTACGACGTTATCAGCGAAACCTGCGGCGAAACCATCGACGGAGAATATAAACTCATCAGTTTCGTCAGAGACCTTTCAAAGGCGAAATGGGAATACGACAGAATCCGCTCGGGGCTCGAAGACGCCGACGCAAAGGGTTACGGAATCGTTTTGCCGTCCGAAAAAGACGTTGAAATCGGCGAGCCTACGCTCGTGAAGCAGGGCAATCGCTACGGAGTGAGAGTGACCGCAACGACCGAGAGCCTGCACGTCGTTAAAGTCGGCGTAAGAGCTTCGGTGAACCCCATTTCCGGCACGAAAAAGCAATGCGAAGATTTTATGGATTTCATCTCCGACGAAACGCGCGAGGGTAACGTTTCCGAAGCGAAAGTTTTCGGCAGACCGCTCGGCGAACTCGTTCTGGACGAAATCAACAGAAAAACCGGCGCGATGCCCGAGGAAACGCGCGGAAAATTAAAACGCGCCGTCACGAAAATGGTGAACGACGGCAAATATAAAGTGATTTATTTCATTTATTGATAAAGTAATTTTTTCGTTTATTGATTTAGCCGAATGAGATTTTAACCCGCTTGGCTACGAAAACGCCGCCCGTTGCGAAAATTCGCAACGGGCGGCGTAATTTTTTCGACGCTTATCGAAATCGTTTTGGTTTATCTATGCGGCGTTTACTTCACTTCCATCGTTTCGCAGGTGTAAAGATTGAACAAAATCGTTTTCTTGACCTTCAATTTAAGCGTTTTTTCAACCGCCTTTTTATAAATTTCAAGCTGCGGCCGATAAGTTTCGAGCATCTTTTCGCGGCTCTTTCTCGTGGCCTTGTAATCGAGAATTATCGCCTCGTCGCCCTTTATCGCAAGAAGGTCCAGAATCCCCTGAACGAGTATCGGACTCGTTGCGTTTTCAAAACCCGCGTCCTGCGCGGAAAGCCCCACGACGAACGGCTGCTCGCGGTAAATATCGTAGCTTTTAAGTTCCTCGAAAACGGGGTTTTCCACAACTCTTTTCAAGACGTTCTCGTCGAGCATTTTCGCTTGTTCTTCGGTTAAATCACCACGCGAAAGTTGGGCTATAAGTTCGTTATCGACGTTTTTCTCGTTTAAATCCCGCTTTTCCAAAAACCTGTGATAAGCCGTGCCGACCTCGTTCGCCTTGTCCTTGTCCGATATTCTTTTAGCTTCAAACGAAGTCTTTTTTTCGTGCGGAAAATCCGCGCCGCCGACGCTTCCGAAATCTGCGGAATTGTCGGGTTTATCGAAACCGTCGGGGTTATCGAAACCGTCGGGGTTATCGAAACCGCCGAAATCGTCGAACAAATCGTTGTAAACCTCCGCCGATTCCTCGCCGTCTTCCTCGTAAGCTCGATGAATTTTCGGTTTGTTTTTCGCCATTTCTTCCGAGAGCTTCGTAACCGCGCGCTTAACGGGAAGCAGCGTGTCCGCGGCAAACGGATATTCAAAGGAAATCCCTTCGAGAATTCGCTTTTTAAGCGATTCCTTCACGGTTCCGCTCGGTTTCGTCTCCAAAGTTTCTTCCGCTTTTGCCAGCGTTTTTATCTCCGTTTTTTCGTGCACGATAACGGGCATATCGCAAGCGGAAAGATAATCTACGAATTTCTTTGCGTAAGAAGCGGTTTCGGCGGTTCTTTCGAGCGGGAGTTCCTCGCTTGCAACGAGGTGAAGCCTGTTTTTCGCGCGGGTCATCGCAACGTATAAAAGCCGCATTTCCTCGCGCGCGAGGTCGCGTTCCTTTTCGTTTTTCACCAAAAATCGTTTCAGCGTTTCGCGCTTCGTCATCGTCGATTCGTCGTAAGCTTGCGGCGCGATTCCGTACTTCGCGGAATATAAAAGCCTTTCCTTTTCGTCGGCTCTGTTGAAGCTTCTTCCCAAGCCCGCCAAAATCACGACGGGATATTCCAGCCCTTTCGACGAGTGCATCGTGATTACCGAAACGGAATTGCTTCCGCCCGCTTCCGAAAGCGAAATTTCGTCATCGGCGTTTTCGATATTCTTCAAAAATTCGCTCACGGTTAGTTTTTCGCCGTCTTTAACGCTCTCGGCGATAAACCTGTTCATTCTTTCAAGGCGCAATTCCCCGAGCCTGCCGGTGAGCACTTCCAAATCGAGCGAGCAGTCCTTTATCACCTTAACGAGAATTTCTCCCGCGCCTTTAAATTCGGCAAGCAAGCGTATTTTCTTAAAATAATCGTCGAATTTGTTAAGTTTTGCGCGTATTTTTTCCTGTTTTCCGTTTTTGCGGTAGTTTTCCACACATTCGAGGAATGTGGGGGGAACTTTGTGTTTTCCGTTTGCCGCCTTGCGCGCGGGCGGAGCTTCCTCCCTGATTGCGGCAAGTTCCTCCTCGCCTAAACAGCCGACCGAGCTTTTAAGCACGGAAATGAGCGGCGAATCGTCGGCGTAAAAATCGATAAGGCTCAAAATATCCTTCAAAAGTTTTATTTCGGGGTAATCGAGAACGGAATCCTTCGCCGCCGAACTCACGGGAACGTTAAGCCTCGTAAGAGTTTTTATCACGTTCGCGGTGAAACCGCCTGTGTTTCGCAGCAAAACTGCAATATCTTTCGGCTCAACGGCGCGCCAGTCCCTTTTTTCGACGTCGTAGATTTTTTGCCCAAGCTCTTTTTCGATAATTTCGCCGACGAGCAACCCTTCGTAAAAATCGTCGTTTTCGTCGGGAGTTTCGGCGTCCTTAACCAGATTGTAAACCCCGTGCGGAGCTTCCGTTTCCTTGGCGTCGCCCTCTATGAGATGCAAGGCGACGAACCCGGAGTTCGCAGGGTATTTTTTCCCGAAAATCATCGGGTGAACGGCGTAATTTATCCCGGCGGAACTTTCCGTCATTGCGGCGGAAAAAACGTTGTTCACGGCGGAAAGAACGTTATCGGTGGAGCGGAAATTGTCGGCAATCGTAACCGCCTGCCCCTCGCCTTTTTCGTATCTCGCGAATTTATCGGCGAAAATCTTCGGGTTGCAACCGCGGAATGCGTAAATGGACTGCTTAACGTCGCCCACCATAAACAAATTGTTCGGCGCGACGAGGGTTAAAATAGCTTCCTGAATTCCGTTTACGTCCTGATATTCGTCGCAAAAAGCGTATTTATATCGTTTTCTCACGTCGTCCAAAGCCTCTTTCGACGAAACGAGGAGTTTATAAGCAAGATGTTCGAGGTCGGAAAAATCCACGAGCGATTCTTCCGCTTTCATATCGGCGTATTCTTCCATAAACGCCGCCGTGAGCTTTGCAATGGCTTTCGTCGTTCGCCCCGTGGTTAAAAATCGGGTTTTATCCGCGTCCTCGCCGCCGATAAGCATAAGTTCTGCTTTGTCTTTGATTTTTTTGAGCTTTTCTTTGAGTTTTTCAAACGCCGGTTTATATTCCGCGTCGCCCGGAATACTTGGCGATTTCATCACGCTTTCGGCGCAAGCCGAGATGAGAAGAGGGAAAGTGGGGGCGTTTACTATCGCGTTGAGTTTGAAGTTTACGCCGTCGAAATAAGGATTTATCTTATCTGGGTTCGCGCCATCTTTCGAAACGACTTTCAGGCGTATTTTTTCAAAAGGCTCGATAAGTTCATAGGCCCGGCGTTTGAAAATTTCCTCAACGTCCTTTTCGAGATTTTTATATTCGGCCTCCGTAGGCTCTTTTTGGCAAAATTCAAGGAATTTTTCGGGTTCTTTTTCGTAAGAAGCAAGCTCGGCAACCCTTTGAATTATCTTTTTCAGTTCGGAATCGTTTCTTCCCGAGCGGTAAATACGGACGAGATATAGAAAATCTTCGTCACCCTCTTCGTAAAGCCTTGAAAAAACCTTGTCCTCCGCGGCGTTTTTTATCTCCGCGGCAACGATTTTATCGGCTATTTTAAAGGACGGCTCTATGCCTATCTCGTAAAAATACCGCCTTAATAAATCCGAACAAAACTTATGTATCGTGGAAACGCTTGCCGTGGGAACTTCTTCCAACGCCTCGCGGATTAAGGAATTATCCTCGCCGGAAACGAGCCTTTCCCGAAGTTTTCTCACGAGTTTTTGCTTCATTTCGGAAGCGGCGGCGTCGGTGAACGTTACGGCGAGTATTTCCGAAATTTTCGCTTTGCTTTCGAGAACGAGTCCGATAATTCTTTCGAGCATCACGGTGGTTTTTCCGCTTCCCGCCGAGGCGGAAACGAGCATATTTCCCTCGGTTTCGGTTATCGCTTTAAGTTGTTCGTCCGTAAATTTTGATTTATTTGCCATATTTTTCACCCCCTTCGCCGTTAATTTCATTCGTTTCGGGGCGTTTTTCTTTCGTTCCCCCGTTAGTTTCTATCGTTTCGCCGTTATTCGTTTCGCTATGATTTCCGTCCGCTTCGGCACGTTTTTCTTCGTTTTTGTCTGCGTAAGCGGCTTCCACAATCGTATCTTTCGTCACGCCGGTGACCTTTCTCGTTTTATAGCCGGCTTCCTCGTCGAAACCGCAAATTCCGCCGTACTCGCAGTAGTCGCAGGCTTTTTCGTAAGGCGAAGGAACGATAACCCCGCTTTCAATATCCGAAACGGCTTGCTCGGCAAGTTTCATCGCGTATTTCATATAGCCGCGCAAAGCAACGCCGTCGCAGGTTTCCCCGCCGTATTTTCCCTTCTTGGATTTTTTAACGTCGATAACTTCGCTTTTTCCGTTTTCAACGAACCTCTTGTCGGTGGCGTTCACGATTTCGTCGGTGGCAAGGGTTTTGCCCGCCATCACGCGCGCCTTTTCGGTTTTGCTTTCGGGGTTTTTAAAAGTATCGTTCACGGCGTAATAATAAGCTCCCGCAGGCTCTTCGCCGCTTTTAACGAACGCGTTCATATAAAGGTAAAGCTGAATATTTCTTCCGGTGTAAAAACTGCCGTCCTTAACCTTTTCGTCGACTTTTCCCGTTTTATAATCGATAATCCTGACGTAATTTTTATATTTGTCAACCCTGTCGGCCTTACCGTTGAGCCTGTAAACGTTTTTAGCCGTTCTGACGGGCAAAGCCTTATATTCCGCCCAATCGTCGAACCAAACTTCCTGCCCGACGGAGCGAAATCCGGAGTTTTTAAACTCGTCGTAAATATTTCCGCAAAGTTTTTTGCCCTCTTTTTTAACGAGCTTTAACGAGTAAGCGAAATCGCCGCGCCGCGCGAATTTCGTTATATCGGGCGAAGAGAGAACCTCTTCGATTATTTCCTCGGCAAGTTTTTCGGCTTCTTCCGCAGTTTCGGCTTCGCTCATTCTTTGCACGAAAATTTCCGCAACGTTGTGAAGGGCGTTTCCGAAATCGAGCGCGCGTATGTCGCCCGTAATTTTATCCGTCGCGCCGAGTCCGTATTTTATAAAGCATTTATACGGGCAGGAGTAATAACATTCGAGCTTGCTTGCCGAAACTTTATCGTTCTCGAAATAGTTGCAAACGGGGACGTTTTTACGCGTCGGAATCTTCCCGTCGGCCTTTTTTAAAAGCATTTCCGCATAGGGGAGTTTATCTCCGTTTTCGTATTCTTTAAGCGCGCCCAAAAACGCAGAAACTGCCGATAACGAACTTATAGCCCCGTTTTTATAGTTATCGGCGTCCTTTACGAGCGAGAAAAACGCGGGGCGTAAACGCATATAACCGATGGCTTCGAGAACGTCCTTTCTTTCGCCCGTTTCCTTTTCCGCGCCGATTAAAACGGAAAGGGAATTAAACGCTTTTAACGGTTCGCCGTTCTTATCGCAGAAAATACGCTGAACGTAATCTATAACGTCGCTCCTTATCCCTTGCTTCCCCTCGGGCGAAAGCAGGCTGTAAGAAAGGAACAAATCCTCTTCAAACGACGAAAAAGCAAGCCCCGCGGCTTCCTTTTCGCGCTTGTTCACCACGCTTATTTTAGGCTCTATCTCAACGGAAAGTTCTTTTAATTCCGAAATATCGCTGTCGAGAAGAAGAGCTGTGTCGCTTTTGACGTAAGGCACTTCGCCGTTCAAACCCGCGGCGAAAAGGCAGCGGAATCTTTTAAACCTGCAATCTTTAAGCTCCGCCGCGTAAACGCAATCGAGAAGCTGGGGAATAAGCCGCACCTCGCACGCCTTGTAACCCGCTTCGAGGAGTTTTGAAAATTCCGCAAGCGTAATTTCGTCGTCTCCCAGAACCTCGCCCGTTTTTTGAGCTATCGCAATCACTTTATCGAGCGCGGAAGTCAAAAACGCCGATTCTTCCTCGGCGTTCATTTCGTCGAGCATTTCCTCGATTTTCTCCGCGTTTTCGCGAACGAACGCCGCTTTATAAAACTTTTCGAGAATTTTAACGTACTCCGAGGCTTTATCCTTGCGTTTGATTTTCAAAACGTAATCGGTTATAACCTCGCTCTTGGCGATAATCGTCAAATCGTCCGAAATCGCAAAACTTTTATCGAGAAAAAGCTTGGAAGTGACGGTGTTTTTCGTTATTTCGCTTATAAACGAGTCCGCAACGCTTTTATCCGAAATGAAAAGCGAATTCTGAATGATTTTCTTTATCTCGTCCAAATCCCCGCCCCGTGCCGCGGCTTTTAAAAGCGACAGCGTGAGTTTTGCGAGCGGGTGAGTGAAAACCGAGCGTTTTTCGTCCGAAAAATAGGGTATTTTATAATCGTCGAACGTCTTTTTTATCTTTAAGGAATAAGTCGGCAAATTTCCCACGGCGAGGCAAAAATCGGAAAATCTATAATGCTTTTCCGTCACGAGATAGGTTATTCTTTTGGCGATGAAATCCACCTCTTCGCTCACGCTTTTTGCTTCAAAAATATTCACTTTATCGCTATATAGCCCCGCTTTTGCAAACCGATGATGGTCGAAAAGTCCGTTTAAAAGAGCGAGTTGTTCGGGTGAATAATCGTCCGTTTTATCGCCGTCTTTAATTTCTACGCCCGGCAGATTTTTAACGAAATTAAAAAACTCGTTTCCGTAAAGTTCGTCGTTTTCTCCGCGCACGGCTATAACGTCCAGCGACGCCGCGGTTTTTTTAAGAGTTTTTATTATTTCGCAAATTTGCTTGGTGACGGAGGAATAGCCGGCAATGATTACCTTGGATTTTTTCAGTTTTTCGTCGCGGGAGATAAGAAGGGGGGCGGAATCGAGAATTCCGCTCTGGTCGGTGAGCCCTCTGTTTTTCAAAAACTCCTCGTAGGCCTTAAAAATAACGGCAATATCGTGAATTTTCGCTTTAACGCTCCTCTCGTTGCTTCCGCTCGCTTCGATAATCATTTCGGGCGTAACCTTTGCCGATTTAAGCTGCGCGATGAGTTCGCTCATTTCAAACGCGAACGACGGGGAAGAGGTAAGCCTCGATAAAGCCGTGAGTTCTTTTTTCTTTTCGCCGAGAATTTTTTTAACGACTATCGCCGCGCTTTCCTTGGTGAGAGCGTTTTTAACCGAGCCGTTTTTCCTTATATATCTGCCGAAAGTGAGAACTTCCACGTTAAAAGTTCCGCCGATTTTTTCGATTATCGCCTTTTCCATCGAGAGCGTAAGTTTGTCCTCGCAAAAAACCACGGTTCTTTCCGCAGGAGATACGCCGAGCCCCGCAACGATTTCCGCGGCGGCGTTTATCGCCGAGTAATAAGTTTTAACTCCGTGTAAAACCATTTTATCCCTCTTTTTTTAAAATATATTTCCATTATAACACATACGGCCTTCCTTTTCCATAACTATATTGTGAAAAATTCGTTTTTCTTTAATTTTTTGTTTTCTTTTTTTTGCGGTTTATGTTAGAATGAAATTCAGGAAATCAAGGAGAAAATATGAAAAAGAAATTTATTGCGGCAATTTCGGGCGCACTCGCCCTTTTTGCTTTTGCAAGTTGCGGGCAAACCACGCCCCCCACGACTTTCACCGGTTCTTACTGGAATCAGAACACCGCTTCCGAAACGCCCGTCGGAAAAGAGGAAGTTATCGAATATAAAGTTTATTCCGTGGACGAAAAGGACGGTCTTTGGAATAAAACTCAACAAAACGATTATCTCGGTTTTAAAACGACTACCGTTACCGACGATAACGGAAAAACTCTCTCTTCGAGATATAAAACCTCTCTCGTTGCAAACGAGGACGGAACTTATCTTTACAAAACCTCTTTAACGGTTTACGGTTCTTACGAGGTTAAAACCACCGGCGACGTTCACGATTTTACGGACGTAACCGAAACCGAAACATTATTCGAGGGCATAAACAAAGGCTTTAACCCTATAAAATCGGTTAAAACCGTGGATAACACCGTTCCTTATTCTTCAAAGAACGGCTACGATTTCAAGAGAACCCGTTATACCTCGACTATAAATTACGCCGACGGAAACGCCGTTGCCAAAATCGAAATTCACGAAGGCGACGAGAGCGGCGAGCAGTTTTACGAAAGAGCTAAAAAGGATATTGAAGCTAAAAATTACGCCAAAAACGGCTATATCGATATAAACCTTATGCTTTTGTTGTTCAGAAACTTCAAACACGAAGCTAATATGAGTTATTCGTTCAAAACTCTCGAACCTCTTTCGGGCGAACTTCAAAGCGTCGTAGGCTCGGTTTATACGAGAACTTCAACCGAGAAAAACTCCGCAACTTACGAGCATCTTTACGTTTGTTCTTTAAAAAACGTACTCCTCGGTGCGGGTTCGCCGAGATACGATTACTCGTTTAACGTAGTAAGAATGGATTTCTCCACCTCGGGAACGACCGGACAAACCTTTATGAGAGCTTATTATTCGCAAGGTTACGAAGGCGAATCGGAAACCAACCAAAACTCTTCGAGACATATCCCCGTTATGATTGCTCAGCCTACGATTTTCAACACCGGCTTCCTCGTTTACGAACTCGATAAGGCTTCGTTTATTTGATAAAAGTCGGCTCGACTTTTTAATCGAAATTTTATAATCACAATCAAAAAACCACTCTATAAGTCGATTATCGAGTGGTTTTTCTTTTTATTAAAATTTTATAAAGGCTTCTTTTTTATCGCGCCGTTGCTCCTCGGATATTCGCTCGGAGTGCTTTTAACTTTCTCTATAACTATCACGTTTCTTCTTCCCGATTTTTCGGAAAGAACGAAATTTTTAACCTTAACTATTTTTCCGCCGAGGGTTTCAATTGCGTTTAAGGCTTCATTTATTTCCTCTTCGGCGTCGCCCTTATAAGCGACGAACGAGCCGCCCGTTTTTATGAAAGGCAAACAATATTCGCAAAGAACGTTAAGCCGCGCAACGGCTCTCGCCGTAACCATATCGAACTTTTCGCGATAAGACGAATCTTTCCCTAACTCTTCGGCACGCCCGCAAATTACGGTGAAATTATCGAAAGAAAGGGCTTTCCCCACCGTTTTTAAATATCCGCACTTCTTTTCCGTGGCTTCCAAAAGAGTGAACGACAAATCCTCTCTCGCGATTTTCAACGGAACGGACGGAAATCCTCCCCCCGAACCTATCTCGATAACGTTTGCGTTTTTAAAGAAAAATTCTTCGCCCTTCAAACTGTCCGAAAAGTGTTTTTCGTAAATTTCGTCGTCTTCTTTTATGGAAGTCAAATTAAATTTTTCGTTATATTCTTTAAGCAAAGAACAAAACTTTTCAAACTTTCTCTCTTTTTCTTCGCTTAAAATTATTCCTTGCTTTTCAAAAACCTTATTCATAAAAGCCATTTTACATTTATTAAGCAAAGTTGTCAACCCTACGTTGATAAAGTTTTTAAGTTATCCACATATAAACCAAATTTTTGTCGATAATTTTTTCATAGGGATTCTTCTTTAACTTTTTTTTTTATTTTTTCATCTTAAACGGTTCTCTAATCGGTTGATTTTTTTTCGTTTATTATATATAATATACCTATTAGTATAAGTGAGCGGCGGTGCGGAATAAAACGTTAAAAAAACCGAAACGCCCGCGGTTAAATTTTTATCCACACGGGTTTTGGTTTTTTAACCTTTTTTCAACCGTAAAAACAGGGTTATGCCCATCCTTGTCAACACGGGAAGATTTTTAAAATCGCAGATAAAATAAGTGATTTTAAAAAAGAAAAACGCGTTTTCCACAAAATCACCGAAGCTTATTACTAATACTGTTAAAATAAAGAAATAAATAATTTATCAATCAATCGCCTGCGGGCGGAACGATAATAAAAACGAAAGACAAATAAATTACGAAAGGAAATTCTCTATGAAAGTTTTGGTTAACGGAAGCGACTTATCGAACGCGGTTTTAAAAGTATCAAAGGCAATCAGTATAAAAACCACCAATCCCGTTCTCGAAGGGATTAAAATGACCGTTAAGGGCGACGAACTTACCTTAGCCGCAACGGATATGGAAATTGCCATCGAAAAAACGATAAGGTCGGACACCATAGAGGAGGGAGTGACGGTTATCCCCGGGAAACTTTTCGCCGAATTCACCAAAAAACTCGAAGGAGAGGACCAGGTTGAACTTATGCTCGGCGACGACCGTAAACTTAAAATAATTTACGGTTCTTCCGAAGTTTATTTATCCACGCTTAACGCAGACGAATTTCCGAATATAAAGAAAGATTTGAGAGAAAAGGCGTTTTCTCTTCTTCAAAAGGATTTTAAGGATATAATAAACAAAACGGTTTTCTCTTGTTCGACCGACGAAAGCAGACCTATTTTAAAAGGCGAGCTTTTCTCCGTTAAGGACAACGTTTTAACCTGCGTCGCGCTCGACGGGTTCAGGCTTGCCGTCGCGAAGAAAAAACTTAAAAATTCTTCTTCCGATTTTAAACTCGTCGTTCCCGCAAGAGCCGTTTCCGAAATTTCGAGGTTGCTCGACAGGGACGAGGAAGAAATAACGTTCGTTTCCGAAGAAAAGAGTCTTATGATTGAAGTTGACGGAACGGTTTTCATAACGAGGCTTTTAGAGGGCGAATTTATAAACTACGAGCAGATTATTCCGAACGAGTTTTTAACCACGGTGAGAGTGAACAGGCTCGCTTTCCTCAACTCCCTCGAAAGAGCTTCGGTTGTGGCGAAAGAGAATAAAAACCTTATTAAACTCGACATAAAGGATAACAATATCAACGTTTTATCCAACTCCGAAAGCGGAAACGTAAACGAAAACGTTATAATAAATCTCGACGGAAAGGACGTGAGCATCGCGTTTAATTCCAAATATCTGTGCGACGCGCTTAAAGCCGCCGGCGACGAATTCGTGAATATCAGTATGAACAGCTCTATTTCGCCCTGCATAATCAAACCTTATTCCGGCGACGAGTATTTGTATCTTATCCTTCCGATAAGAATAAATAATTAAAAATAGCGGTAAAACCTACTCAAATAATTGACAATAAACCAAAAAAAAATTATAATGTTATAGCGTATGTTTAAAACGAGGGGTTTTAAACATTTAATCGGGCGGCGTTAATTTTTAAGCCCGACAAACAAAATAAAGAAGCAACGAAAGCTGAATAAAGGAGCAAAACTATTATGAAAAGAACTTATCAACCCAAAAAGAGAACGAGAAATAAGGTTCACGGATTCAGAAAAAGAATGGCTACGAAGTCCGGAAGAAACGTTCTTAAAAGAAGAAGAAACAAAGGACGTAAGAAGCTTTCTTACTGATAAAAGGAATTGATATACAGATTGAAAAGAAAAAGCGATTTTGACAAACTCTTTTTAAAAGGAAAAAGAGTTCACTCGAAGTCGCTTACAATGCTGTATTTTCCCTCGAACGATTTCAAAATAGGATATTCCGTCAGCAAAAAACACGGAAAAGCGGTTAAAAGAAACAGAATAAAGAGATTGCTCCGCGCAAGCGCGAGAGAGGTTTTTAAGGATTTGAAAAAGAATTACCGCGTGGTTATTATGCCTAAAATAAGGGAAGAATATAAATTTGAAACGTTCGTTGCGGAGATGAATTATCTTAAAAGAAAGGAAAACCTTTAATGAGAATTATCAACAGGATAATTATCAAAATTCTTTTATTTTATAAAAAAGTTATTTCGCCCGGATTGAATTCGGGCTGTATTTTCACTCCGACGTGCAGTATTTACGCCATCGAAGCCTTTGAAAAACATAACTTTATCGTTGGGTTTTTTCTCACCGTGTGGAGAATTTTAAGGTGTAATTCCTTTAATAAGGGAGGATTCGACCCTGTTCCGGACAACAGAAATAAACTAAAATGGCTTTATTGATTATTGATTAAAGCCGCGTAGACGAGCGAAAAATAAGGAAAATTTTTCGTTTTTTCATCGCAAGGAGTCGAATGTATTTAACGAATTTACTTACCGCCGTTACGGGACTTATCCCGTCGATAGGAGAAATAAAGGAAATTTCGGTGAGATACCAGTGGATTTGCGATATTATCGCAAAGATAATCGGTTTTGCCAAAGACGTAGGTCTCGGCATAATCCTTTTCACCGTTATTTTGAAGCTCATAACGTTAGCCCCGGACGTCTGGTCGCGTGTTTCGATGAAGAAAAACGCGCTGAAAATGGAGACTATGAAGGGCGATTTGGAAAAATTGCAAAAGCAGTACGCCAAAAATAAGGACCTCTATCAGCAAAAAATGATGGCTCTTTATAAAAAG
>ERZ808278.252-NODE-252-length-41551-cov-4.087286_pt1 | contig 41551 bp, 39 predicted proteins | sample MGYA00521239_ERZ808278 | MGnify/ENA primary metagenome ERZ808278 (study PRJEB31516, sample SAMN03275600) | gut metagenome | biome: mammalia-associated habitat; material: feces | host: Papio cynocephalus | place: Kenya | collected 2012-07-17 ... | reverse complement strand
TAGGTTTGGATAACCAAGTATGTTATATTACTGGCGGGGGCGGGGGGGGGGAATAGCTGACTAAAATAATATCATCTCCGATTTTTTCGATCCGGTCATATGGAATCCGAATAAATGACTTTTTGCCAAAATGGAATCCGCTTTCTCCGCCCGGCACCAAAATCGCTACAATCTTGCCGCAACAAAGATCAAATTCCAAATCCTGCACACAACCATATCGTTTCCCGTCACAAATTCCAATGACTTCCTTCTCGCGCAATGCACAAAATGAACAAAACATCGTCTCGCCTCACAAAATAATGCAGATCAGTCCGCCGCTTCCCTCATTGATGACTCGTTCCAGTGCCTCCGAAAGTTTTTTCCGCGCCTCCTCCGACATATGATCCAATTTTGCCTGCATTCCATCATTCACCAATTCATGCATGGTTTTCCCAAAAATATTCGATTCCCAGATTCGGGACGGATCATTTTCGGATTCTTTTTGCAAATACCGGATCAATTCTTCCGACTGCGCTTCACTGCCAATGATCGGATTGATTTCTGTTTCAATGTCCGCGCGTATCATGTGAATAGACGGGGCTCCCGCACGCAGGCGGACACCATACCCGCCTGCCTGCCGTACCACCTCCGGCTCCCCAAGCTGCAATTCCTCCACATCCGGCATTACAATCCCATAGCCGGTGCGATTGACTTCCTCCAACGCCGGTGCGACTTTGTCATATTCCCGCTTGGTTTTGGACAGTTCTTTCATTGTGCCGATCAGCGCCGCCTCATCCGGAATGGAAAGTCCCGTTAATTCGCTCAGCATTCGATAGTATAACGGTTCTTTCAGCGTAATCCCGATCCGTGCGCATCCATTTCCTAAATTGACATCCTGAATGACAACATCCTCAATGTTATCATCCTTTTTCAGATCGGAAAACGCTGCTCTGATTTCTCCGACACGCGTAATCTGTTGTGCCGCGTGCAAAACATTTTGCGTAAGAGAGTTTCTTAGCCAGTTGTCGCTATCCAATGCCATGGTCCAAGATGGCATGGTAAGATTGATTTCTTTTACCGGAAATTCTAAGAGTAACTGTGACAAAATGCCGTTAATATCTTCGGCATCCAGAGTCAGACAATTTACCAGCGCCACTGGCGCATGGTATTTTTCCTCCATCGCCGCAGCAAGCGCTGCCGAGGCATCCGATTGCGGATGCTCTGAATTCAGTATAATGCAAAAAGGCTTTCCAAGCGCGGTCAGCTCTGCAATCACGCGCCCTTCCGCTTCTTCATACGCTTCCCGCGGAAATTCACCGATAGAGCCATCCGTCGTAACGACCAACCCGATCGTAGAATGATCGGTAATGACCTTTCGTGTACCAAGTTCTGCCGCATCTTTAAATGGCATTGGATCCGCAGACCACGGCGTCATTACCATTCTTTGGGAGCCGTTTTCGATCTGTCCCATAGCTCCCGGAATCAGATAACCGACGCAGTCCACCATCTTTACCCGCATTCTGGCATCTTTGTCCACCACAATTTCTACTGCTTCATCAGGGATAAACTTCGGTTCTGTGGTCATCACCGTTTTTCCGGCAGCGCTCTGCGGCATTTCGTCCTTCGCTCGTTCCCTTTCAAAAGTGTCCGACATATTCGGCAATACCAGCGTTTCCATAAAACGCTTGATAAATGTAGATTTTCCGGAACGTACCGGTCCTACAATGCCGATGTAAATATCGCCGCCTGTGCGTTCCGCAATATCTTGATAAATGGATTCCGGCATATCGGTCCCTCCTAAGTTTTGTAATTACTGCAATGTATGGATGTTCTTGCAATTTTAGAACCGTTCGACTCCGCTTTTCAGTTTTTTTCACAATAAGTCTTGCTTTTTATACCATGCTGTGCTATACTGAAAATAGAAAATTGCAGGCTGTACCTGCCTATGAAAAAGGAGTATTTTATGAAACAGCACTATTCTCTCATCGTGGTAGGCGGTGGATTTACGGGATGCGCGGCAGCAATCGCGGCGGCAAGAGCCGGCGTGAAAACTTTGTTGGTTGAAAAATTCGGCGCACTGGGCGGTGCCCCTTGCACCTGCTACGTCAATCCGTTCATGGGCTTTACTGTGAAGCAGGCAGACGGTTCTTCTTACGTCATCAATCGCGGATTGTTCTTGGAGATGTTTGAACGCTTAAAAAAGATGGGCGGCGTTCGTGAAAATTCCTATACATTTAATGAAGAATACCTGAAGATCATGCTGGATAAAATGTGTGAAGAAGCAGGCGTGGATGTCCTGTTTCATGCATATCTGCATCATGCGGAAGCCGCGAATGGTCGGGTAACTGCCATTACAGTAGCAACTGTGGAAGGGGATTTGCACTTTACGGCAGATTACTTTTTGGATTCCACAGGAGATGCGATGCTCTGCGAGCTGGCAGGCGCCCCCTATCATGTCGGGCGGGAGGAAGATCAAAAATGCCAACCAATGACCTTGTGTTTCCGGATGGCAAACGTTGATACAGATAATTTTTGGCGGGAACGTCCGGAACTAAACCGCATCTATAAAGAAGAACAAGCTGCCGGCAAGATTTTGAATCCGCGGGAAGATATTTTGAATTTCCGCCACACTTCCGATGGCGTGTTACACTTAAATTCCACCCGTGTCATCGGGCTGTCCCCCGTCCATGCTTTGGAACGCTCCAAGGCGGAAGTTATTGCCCGCAGACAAATGCTGGAATTATTCCTGTTTTTGAAAAAGCACGCGAAGTCCTGTGAACATGCGACATTGCTCTCCTCCGCTTCAGAAATCGGCGTCAGAGAAAGCCGGATGATTGATGGACTCTATACAATCACCGCAGACGATATTGTATCTTGTAAAAAATTTGAAGACGCAATTGCGGTCGGTAACTACGAAATCGACATTCATTCACCAGACGGAACCGGAACTACACATGTTCGCATTCCGGACGGACAATACTACACCTTGCCTTATCGTGCTTTGTTGCCAAAAGGGTTTGAGAATCTGATTGTCGCAGGCAGATGCATTTCTTCTACACATGAAGCACAGGCGTCTTATCGGATTATGCCAATCTGTGCGATCATGGGGCATGCTGCCGGTCTTGCAGTTGTCCAAGCAATGGAAGAACATTGTTCTTTGCCCGATATTTCAATCGCTCCATTGCATGAAAAAATGGACAAAGCAGATTTGCTGTATTGCTGATCATGCTGATGTCTATATTTACCTTGTATACATAAAAGGATTTTCAGTTATGCATATTCCATCTGCTACGACAAACACTCTGTCTCTGCTCTCTTTTGACGATGCGTTGCGCGATGCATTACGCCCCTCGCAAGATTATGATGTGCACCGCTGGTTATATGTCCCCAACCAATACCAAGAATATCGGTATCTGCTCGGTACACGCGGAGAAAATCCGCTGATTTGTATTGGCATCAATCCCTCTACAGCGGCACCGGATGCATTGGACAACACCTTAAAATCTGTAGAACGGATCGCACATACAAATGGATTCGATAGTTTTCTGATGATGAACGTCTACCCCCAACGGGCAACACGTCCAAAAGATATGGAACAAGATGGGAACCGTTTTCTGCAAGAGGAAAACTGTCGTGCTTTTGCGTACGCGCTGCAATGTGCCAAAGATACACCGAGTGTATGGGCAGCCTGGGGTAATATTGTCGAAATGCGGGATTATCTGAAACCTGCCATGGCAAAACTTGTCGCAGTCGGTCAGGAAGCAGGCGCGGCTTGGTTTTGCGCAGGCAAGCGATCAAAGGCAGGACATCCGCATCATCCGCTCTACTTAAAAAAAGACAGTATTCTGGAGCCGTTTGACATGCAAGCCTATTTAGAAACTCTATAAGTTTCTTATAAGACTTCTCTGTTTCCTTTTGCATTCTTTTTAAATAGGAGCAAAAAAATTCACTTATGGCGCAATTCAGGATCTCCTGACTTGCGCCATTTTTAGCGGGTAAAAAATACATTCAAAAAATTAAATTGTACATCTGAACCAAAATCCTTTTCTTGCGACTATATAAGCGAACGTTCTAAAAAGCATTCCGGAAGGCAGGTAAACATGAATAGAGAGGAAATCATACTACATTATGATGTTCTGATGCGGTTGGCTGTATCAAAATGCGGTTCACGGACAGAGGCAGAAGACCTTGTTGGCGACACAATGCTTGCGGCATTTGCTTATCTGCATAAAGGCGAAAAGATCGCGCACCCAAAAACCTGGCTTGCAAATACATTGTGCCATAAGTACAATGACCATCTGCGAAGAAAATACCGGATACCGACTACTCTATGTCTCGACCATGTACTGGATACGCTTACCGATGTGGAAGAAGATTCTTTTTCCTCGGAAGAAGCAGCAAACGTCAGAAAGGAATTGAATCATCTTGCCTTGATTACGCGCGAGGTCATTATCCGGTACTATTTTGGCGCACAAAGTATTCCGGAGATTGCAAATGGACTCGGCATTCCGGAAGGAACCGTGAAAAGCAGACTTTCAGCAGGTCGCAGTCAGATACGGAAAGGACTTGAAACAATGGAAACAAGAAATAACGCTTTACCCGGACAGTTATATCTCTCCTACGGCGGCTCAGACGGCACACATGGAGAACCGACATCACTCGTGGAAGATGATTTGATTGCCCAGAATCTTTTAATCCTTGCCTATGAAAAGCCAATCACCGTAAGCGACCTTTCCAAGGCAATCAGCATTCCCGCTGCTTACATAGAACCAATTATCCGGAAATTGGTAGATGGGGAACTGATGGTACAGACGGACAGCGGAAAAGTATATACAGATTTTATCATTACAAAACCGCAAGATAAACTGAAAAATTTCAAGCCGCAACTGGATTTCGCCCATCAGCACTTTGCGACGATCTGGCATATGCTCTCGCAAATGTCAGAGTGCATTTCCAAATTGTCATTTGTTACCGCAATGAACCCAAAACAAAAGACCGAGCTCGACAGATACGCTGTTTTAAAAGCTTTGCAGGATTTTCAACATTTCGGAATCCACAAAATGGAACTTCCGAAATTTCCAAAGCGAAAAGACGGCGGTTGGTGGATTGCACAGGCAATCGCCATTGAGGCGGGATATAATAGGAAGGAGTATCATGAGGCAGCAAATTATGCCGTGCAGGGAGGGCACCGCACCTTGCAATCCTTTGTCGATGACGGTACAAGGCGTGTGCGTCTATATGAATTTGACACAACGCTGTGGGACAGCCCGCACCGTTATGGAGATAGATATGATCTTTACTCCAAGTATATCTGTCCTTTGCTATTCAGTGTTTATACCGGGCAATCCATTCATGACCATCCGGAGATTCCAGATGAATTTCTTACATATATCCCGATGCTAGAAGAACTCGGATTGCTGAAAAGCGGGAACGGAAAACTGAACGTAGCAATCCCCGTGCTGAAAGACGCGGAATATGACGAAGTATGTGCAGTGATTCGAAATACAACCGCAAAATTAAAAACAGTGCTCGGCAACGAATTTTCTGCATTTGTTTCTTCAATGAAAACGCCGATTCCAAAGCATCTCACTTCTGTTCCCGAACTTTTCCGATATACAGATGCCACAAGTTATTTTGTGATGGCAATTATCCGTGAAGCATACGAAAAGGGATTGCATCTGCGTGGAATAGCAGACTGCTGTCCGCCAGTTGTGCTGTCTTACGGGGACAAAGGATAACCAATTTTCCAAAACTGCCGGAAGCCAAACTGCTTTCGGCAGTTTTTTTGTAGACAACTTCAAAAAAATATGATATAATTTTTAAAATTCCCCAACCTTTTTTCTCTCTTGTGTCTGTATGGGTGAAAGCTTTCATGTGAGGTACAAACAAGTGCAAAAACAGGATGTCGAAAAATTCATAACCAACTCTCTGAAACCGATCTTCGGCTTTACCTTAAAACGATGCAAAAGCATACAAGACGCGGAAGATCTGTCGCAGGAAATCATTCTGAAAACGTTTCGCGCGCTGATCTGCAGAAAAGAAATAGAAAATCCAGACAAATTCCTGTGGACGGTCGCACATCATACGCTCAGCAACTATTACCGGGACCATGCAAAATGTGCAATCGGTGTGTCGGTTGACGAAATGGCAGAAACGCTTGCGGATACGGATTCTCTGCCTGACAACGAAGATCTGACAGATTTATTACCTCGTTTACAAAACGAGATCGCGTATCTTTCCAAACTGCAAAGGCAAATTCTCATTGCGTATTATTTCAGAAATCGTAAGCAAGCGGATATTGCCAAAGAATTTCATATCCCGCTCGGCACGGTCAAGTGGCACTTATTTGAAGCAAAAAAAGAATTAAAAAGGGGGATTATTATGACAAGAACGTATAGCAAACTGAAATATGATCCGATAAAACTCATTCGTATCTGCTGTAACGGATCACCTGGGACAAAAGGAAGCAATGCAAATTTCTTCCGCAGTGCATTGTCACAAAACATTGCGTACACTGTAAAAAACAGTTATAAATCTGTCAATGAAATTGCGGATGAACTTGGCGTTTCTCCGGTTTATGTAGAGAGCGAAACGGATTTTCTTGAAGAATACGGCTTTTTATTGAAAAAAGGGGATCGGTACATCGCAAACATTCTCATAGAGGAAGCGGATGCTGAAATTACCCGCCTTCACGATCAAATGTATGAAAAAGCAACCGCATTATTTGCGGACGAACTATTCGATATGCTGACCGGCAGCGGACTTTTACAAGACAACCGCATTTTAGGCGGAAAATATGGGAAAGTTACACTGCAAAATGATCTGCCCCAAGATCCCAACTTCCTATTGTGGTCCTTAATTCCGTATATTACAGCAAACAGTGGCAGGTACTTATGCAAAGAAACGATTTCTTTTGCAGAAGCGGCAACACTCCGTTCGGACGGTGGGCACAATATCTGCTCTGCGACGGTTTATGATCCGACCGCTCCCAAACCCAAGTATGACGATAGCATGAGTAAATTCTGCGGCTGTTGCTGGAACAGCTATGAGGACCTCACCCTTTGGCAATGTGACAGTGAATGGTCCGGTCAACGAGTCGATGAGAACTTCGGAAAAGAAACTGACAAAGATCTGATGCTATTAAGCAATTGGTTGAAAGATGAAGAATTATCCAACTCGGAATATGTAAGATTGGCAGAACGCGGATATATTTCTGTATTACAGGAACAAGGGGATCTGAAGGTCGTCCCTCTCTGCACGATGCTTGAAAATTCTGAAATCAAGTCAGAATTGCTTGCAATTGGCAGTAAAATAAAAGAAAAACATTGGAAAGAACTCGCCAAACTGAAAGAAACTTTTGTAAACGCTCTCCTTTCCAAGACACCACCGCATTTATATCCGGCGCAAATGTTCGGATTAGAGCATATTTTCTTTTCCGATCCATGGTTTGTACTCCATGTGATAAAACATTTGTTGGAAAATAAAAAATTAAAATTGCCTATGCAAGAGCAAAAAAAAGCACTGACCATTCTTATTTTAAAAAATTGAGCCTTCGCAAAAACAAAAAACTCGTTTCGCACATAAAGAATCTCTAAAATGTCCCGTGATATATTCAAAAATTTCGGAAATATCACGGGACAAAAACGTTGACAAACAGCGGAAAAAATGATATACTGTTTCTATATATTTTTTGGAATGCTCATATTTGGGAGGAATATGCTATGCGCGAAAAAATTCGTATGACAACACCATTGGTCGAAATGGATGGGGATGAAATGACCAGAGTCATTTGGGAAATGATCAAAGAAAAACTGTTACTTCCCTACATCGACTTAAAAACGGAATATTACGATCTCGGACTGCCGCACCGCAACGAAACCGACGACCAGGTGACAGTAGACTCTGCCAACGCCACCAAACGACTGGGTGTCGCAGTCAAGTGCGCGACAATTACCCCCAATGCCGATCGGGTGAAAGAATATAACCTGAAAGAAATGTGGAAATCTCCGAACGGTACTATCCGCGCGATCTTGGACGGCACTGTATTTCGCACTCCTATTCTAGTCAAAGGCATTACCCCCTATATTCCCACATGGACCAAACCAATCACCATTGCACGCCATGCGTATGGCGATATTTATAAAAATACCGAAATGCAGGTTCCGGCAAACAGTACCTGCGAATTGGTTTGCACAGATGAAAACGGAAATGAAACCCGCAAGCTGATTCATAAATTCGGAGATTCCGCAGGAATTATTCAAGGCATTCACAATGTAGATGCATCGATTGCAAGCTTTGCACGGAGTTGCTTTAATTTTGCATTGGATAAAAAACAGGATCTATGGTTTGCAACCAAAGACACCATTTCCAAGCAATACGATCATAGATTCAAAGACATTTTCCGTGAAATTTACGAAGCGGAATACGAGGAAAAATTCAAAGAAGCCGGCATTACTTATTTTTATACGCTCATCGACGATGCCGTGGCACGGGTTGTGCGCTCCGAAGGCGGTTATATCTGGGCATGTAAAAACTATGACGGCGATGTGATGAGCGATATGGTTGCAACCGCATATGGCAGCCTTGCGATGATGACTTCCGTATTGGTTTCTCCTGCCGGAATTTATGAATATGAAGCCGCACATGGTACCGTACAACGTCATTACTATAAGCATTTGAAAGGCGAAAAGACCTCTACCAACAGCGTCGCTACGCTGTTTGCATGGACCGGCGCATTGCGCAAACGCGGCGAACTGGACAACCTGCCGGATCTGTGCCGCTTTGCCGATGCTTTGGAACAGGCAACGATTCAAACAATTGAAGATGGCGTTATGACCGGAGATCTTGCCGCTCTTTCTACTTTGGAAAATAAACGAAGCGTAGACACCGAAACATTCTTAAGCGAAATTCAAACGCGACTGGACGCGCTTCTGTAATCCACACCTGCTCCTCATTCTATCTGGCTATTGACAAGCACGCAAATCTATGGTATAATCCAATTGTAAACGGGGACGGCACCCATCACAAAAAACAGCTTTACACATCTTCACAAAGGGGAGGATACCCATCGAAAAAAACATTTTTGTGATCGATGAAACCGGAAAAGAATACGAAGCGACCTACCCGAAACGGGCGAAAGGTCTTGTCAAAAGCGGCAGGGCGCGCTTCATAGAGGAAAATAAAATATGTTTGCTGTGTCCGCCGAAGATAAAAATGGAGGACAATCAAATGTCAGAAAATCGTTTTACAGTTTCCTATCTTTTAGAGCAAATTGCAAAAATTCAAGAGCAGTTTACAGATCTCAAAAACACGATCAATAATATCGGATGCGTAGCAGACTGCGATCGCGCCGATGATGCGGAAGATGAAAAGGTTACGGTACATGAGGAAATCTCCCTTCGGCAAATTTCCGCTCTCACCGAGGTTTTTCATCATCGAGAAGAAAGTCTCGCAAAATTACTGGACTTTTATATAAAAGCATTTGATCGCGCAAGCCAAGCGGAAATGATCGCAAAAGCATTTGACGGTTTTACCAAACAAGTATCAGACAGCAACTTAAAGCCGGAAGATCAATACGCCATTTTAGCAGATATACCGGAACGAATTACAGAGTTATTGTCTCCGGTACCAAGCGAAAAAATGCGCATCGTTTCCATGCTGATACGAGAACTGGGAAATTCGCAAATGAACGATGCCGCAAAGGATCGGATCATGGAAATTATGCAATGTTCTTTACAGGATCTTTCTAAAAATCTGACTTAACCTGCCAAATTATAAAATAAAAAAGCGATTGCTTTCACTTCATCACACGAAGGCATTCGCTTTTTTATTTAACATCGTTATGTTTCATCATTGTATTTTTCAGCTTTTTTGCGCTCATACTTCTCTGCCGGCATCGGATAAAGCCGTATTTGTAAAGCGGAAATATTCCAAAAGTGTCTGCGAAAAAGATAAAAATAATACCCGCTGTTCACAGCATATACACCATCGGCAAGTTTTGTCGCATGTGCTGACAGACGTGTGATATGTGCTTCTGCTACAAAGAAAAACAACGTATCGCCCTGACAAAAATCCTCCGCCATTCCGAGTCCAAAGCTTCCCGCCCGCATCTGATCCGCTTGTGCAAGTGGGCAAATAAACACCCTTTTTACCGTCCGCAGTTCCGGAGCAAGCATCTTATCATTTTGTCGATAAACACGGAAATTCCATCCTGCCTGAATCGCAAAGGCAAGAAACACAACCGGTAACAAAATCATCAGACAGATCAAAAATATAAGAAAAAAGAAGCTATGTTCCAAAAAAATAATCACCGTTGTCAAAATGCGAATCAAACGAGACACCCATAGAATTCGACGCAGGCGTTTCAAAAATTGTTTGACAATCTGCCATAAGCGCGAGAGGCTGAATTTCAACTGTAAATACTGCCATTGGTTTTTGGCAGAAAAAAGGGAGACGGTTTGCTCAGTTCTTTTGCGCAGACAACTTTGCCTCCTCTAATACCGCAAGATTTCGTAAAATGCAAGCTCTCCCGCGCCAGGAAAATGCACGTGTGGCGAATTCCGCTTTGGACATAGACAACACTGCCTCCCGCGTCAGATTTGGTATACACTGCTCTTGAAAAAACGGAACTTCCGATTGTTTTGCCCGAACATTCCATGGACATACTTCCTGACAAACGTCGCATCCCCATGCGGTATGTACCGTGCGCATCAGTTGTTTCGTTTGCTCGGTCAACTCTCCTTTCGTCTGCGTCAGGTCGGAAAGACAGTGTGCAGGCGAAGGACAAGCGCGGCGGCATGCACCGCAATGTTCGCATGTGGCATCGCTTCTCCCAGACGCAGACACAGGAGGGAGACTACTGATGATCTCTCCCAAAAATACATAACTGCCATATTCCCGCGTCAAGAGCATTCCCATATCTCCACGCACTCCAAGCCCGCTTTTTACTGCCGCGTCCACTTCTGCGATCGGAGAATGATCGGAAAATGCCAAGAACCAATTACATGGATATTTTTGCCGTAAATGTGGCAAAAGTTTTTCATACAGCATATGAAAAAACAAATGGTAATCCCTTGCTGCAGCATAAGCGGAAATATTGCCGCGTACCCGCGACGTGCGATATGGAACCGCCAGCATCAAGACACTGCATGCCGGACTTGACACCCCAGCCTGCTCCATTCTGCGCATAAGCAACTGCGGGTATGGTACGCGACAATCTGCAAACGGAATAGATTCCGTTGCAAGAATGTGTTCTGCCGCCAGCATCTGCATAAAATCCTTATCCATAGAATGCACATTTCTCCTTTTTCTATACAAAGAGATGGAAAAGAAGATGGAAAATCGTCAAAAACAGACAGGCGCACAAACACTGCTCTATGGGGAGAACAGTCTTTTCATTCATGCAATTCGTTCCGCCAATTCCAACACCAACTGCTCGGTTTTTCCCCAACCAAGGCAGGGATCTGTAAGAGATTGCCCATAAACAGAACCGGTGCTGCTCTGGCAACCATCTTCCAGATAGCTTTCGATCATAAATCCTTTTACCATAGCAGATAGTTCCGGGTGCTGACGGCAACTATGCAAAACATCCAAGCAAATCTGTGGTTGCAATAAATACTGCTTTGCAGAATTTGCATGATTGCAATCGACAATCAGCGCACAGTTTTTCAAATCTGTTTGTGCATACAACCGGTATAACGCAAGTAAATTTTCTTCCCCGCAATTTGCATGCATTTCACCATCCAAATCAGTAAATCCACGCAAAATGGCATGGGCAAGCGGATTGCCGTCCGTCTGCACTTCAAATCCGCGGTAGAGATTTCGATGTGGTTTTTGCGCGGTATGAATTGCGTGTAACATTGCATGCAGATCGCCGCCCACCGGATTTTTCATTCCAACCGGAATATCCATACCACTCGCAATCATGCGATGTTCTTGATTTTCCACTGATCGGGCGCCAACCGTCAAATAGGATAGAATATCTTGCAAATATGCATAATTGGAAGGATACAGCATTTCATCCGCAGTGGAAAGTCCGCTTTCTGTAAGCACCCGCCAATGTAGCCGTCGAACTGCCATCAAACCTTTGCAGAAGTCAGGTTTCTCCGTTGGATCCGGTTGATGTAACATCCCTTTGTATCCATCGCCGGTGGTACGCGGCTTATGTGTGTATACCCTTGGAAGCAACAAAAGCCGATCTGCCACACGTTCTTGCAAGCGTGCAAGTCGAATACAATAATCCAGCACAGGTGCTTCTCTATCTGCGGAGCACGGACCAATCAGCAATACTTTTCTTTGGGATTGCCCTGTAAAAATTCCGGCAAGCGCGGTATCTATCTGCCGTTTGCAAATCGCGGCAGATTCCGGAACCGGGTAAAGGGAAACAAGTTCTTCCGGTTGCGGAAGCGCTTTTATTATATGCATTGCCATGCTGTCGTCCTTTCTGTTCTTTCCATCCCAAGCCCTGCTTATTTCACTAAATGCCGCTTGATTTTTTTCGTCGTCGTCTTTTCAAATTCCGTATTGCGGAATTCCACCTGTTGAATCTGTTTAAAGCCAGGTAACTTTTTATTCAAAGCCAAAATTGCCTTACGGATCGTCGCTTCCACTTCGTCCTGCTTGCTTTCCGGAGGGAATTTCGGATAGGCAGGATATACAACAGCTGTCAGTACCACATGCTCGCCTTGCTTGCGTCCGAGTACTACGCTTTCTGCAATGAAATCAATGTGGGAAAGATATTCCTCTATTTCTTCCGGGAACACATTTTTTCCGCTTTCCAATACAATTACGGATTTTAAACGTCCGGTAATATAAACATACCCATCCCGATCCATATATCCGACATCCCCCGTCCGGAACCAACCATCCTCAGTAAATGCCGCCGCGTTCGCTTCTGCATCATCACAATAACCCAACATGACGTTATCGCCGTGGATTTGAATTTCTCCCTCGGAAAATGCCTGCGCTTCTGCGCCGTCCGCAAAGATCCGCACCTTGCAACAAGGTACACTTGGTCCGACCGAACCACATTTTCTGGCATAATACGGCGTTACGCATGTCAAAGGAGCGCATTCTGTAATTCCATAGCCCTCATATACCGCAATTCCGAAATCGTCCATTGCGGTAATCACTTCCGGACTGATTGCAGCACCACCCGAAATGATTTTCACCAGTTTCCCGCCAAATGCCTGTCTGACTTCTGCAAACATCTGTGCTCTGCGGTCAATTCCGATCTTTCGCAAAGCGTTGCTGAGCAAAATCCCCATTTTCAACTTTTTGGTTTTCTTTTGTTTTGCCGCTTCACTCCATATTTTCTTATACATGGTATTGACAATCAAGGGAACCAAGACCAACCCTGTCGGTTGAAATTTTTCAAAATTCCGGATCAGATGGCGCAAGGAATCATTGATGCAAATGTGCATTCCATAATCCAATTCCGCCATGGTGCAGGCAAGTTCATAGGTATGATGCAAAGGCAAGATGGACACTACCGTATCCTCCGGGCAGAAATCCACTGTCTGCGCAGCAGCGGTCACAACAGAAAAAATATTTTTCTGACTCAACATGACGCATTTGCTGGTTCCCGTTGTTCCGGAGGTAAACAAGAACTCCGCAAGGGCATTAACATCTGTATCCGGAAAAAGATATTCTGTTTTTGTTCTGCCATCTGCAATCAACTGCGGCAAATCACAACACAAAACCGCATTCTTTGGTTGCAATGTTTCAGCCACAGAAAATGGAATCAATAACTGCAATGCCGGCGCTTTTTCCGTCAAATCTGCAAATTTTTCTGAAAATGATGTGGAGAAAGCGATCGCGTCCGCTTTTGCACGAATCAAAAAATTTGCAATTTCTTCCACTGCCAGTTCTTTATCCAGCGGAATAATCACTCCACCGCCGGCTAATACTGCAAGATACATACAGAGCCATTCCGGAGAGGATTCCCCGATAAGTGCAATTCGTTTACCGGCAAACCCAAGTGCCTCCAATCCTGCCGCCGTATCCCGTATCATAGCGGTAAATTGTGCATAAGAAAGGTCGGCAAGCTCTTTCCCCTTGTAATAAGTAAATGCAGTTCGATCCCCATGCCGCTCCATCACGCAAAGCAAGTCTACCGCGTTTTTCACCTCCGTGCAACGACGCGGAGTTTGTAAATGACTTTCAACCTTTGGAAATTTTCGTTTCGTTGTTTGAGACATCTTCTGTATTCTCCTTTTCTGCGAGATCATCGATCCGATGATCCATTTCACGCAAAACTTGATAAAAAATCAGGAACTCTCTTTTGGAGATTCCTTGTCCGACTGCTTCCACCGATGCATCTAATCTGTCATAGATCTGCGGCATAATCGCATTGCCCTGTGCAGTTAAACAAAGACGCTTGCCGCGCTTGCCGTTCGCCGTTTCCAGATACTGAACATATCCGCGCGCGAGCAAATCACTGATGGTGCGGGAAATAAACGCTTTATCCACACCGCACAACACGGATAATTTTGCCGCAGTACATCCATCCGGACAATTTGAAAGTTGCATCAGACATTGCAAATGCGCACTCCGCAGTCCGAACTCGGCAAGTTTGGCATTTTTGCAGCGACGGATATTCTTTGCAATCCGCTCTAAAGTCGATTCAAAATTGAGATACCGTTTTTGATGCAAATTCATCCCTCCGTCCTCACATGCACTTCTAATAGTATATCATAGAAATGTTGACTTGTCAACATTTCATTCCAAGTTTCTAAAAAAATTCTATTTACACAGAGCGCCGCATAAAATGATTCCACGGAGGGATGGTTAAGATGCGGTTACGGATACGGAATGCGGTGGTACTATTATTAGCGTTTTTCCTTGTCATGCGATGGATTCCGGTAAAGGTCCTCTCTGCTTCGACAAAAAATGCAAATGAGCCAGCACCGCATATTAAATGGGTAGATTTCACGATAAGCGCCGCCGCCATGCGCGAAGCATTGGCAGCGGATATTGCCACGCATAAAACCGGCAAAACAATCAGTTGGATCACACTTCTTGCCTGCTATGCGGCAAAAAACGGCGGAAACTTCAAATCCTATAAAAACGGTGCCTTAACGAATCTGGCACAACAGCTGAAAGCAGGCAAAACACCACAACAACTCGGCTGTACGGAAAAGCTATACCATTATTATATGGAAGCCTATACCGCAATCCTTGGCGGCATGGTGGGGGAATATACACTGGATGGGGAAAAACAGTACGGATTATGCGCCTTTTCCCCGATTGCACGCGGATATTCTTACAGCCATTACGATGATTTCGGCGCTTCTCGCTCCTACGGATATAAACGACCGCACCTAGGACATGATATGCTCGGTAGTATTGGCACTCCGATTGTCGCAGTCGAAGGAGGATATGTGGAAGCGGTTGGATGGAACCAATATGGAGGCTGGCGTGTGGGAATCCGCTCTTTTGACGGAAAACGGTACTACTACTATGCACATTTACGACGGGATCACCCCTACAACGACTTATATGAAGGAAAAATCGTTCGCCCCGGTGAAGTAATCGGGTATTTGGGAATGACGGGGTACAGCACCAAAGAAAATGTAAACAACATCAACGTGCCGCATTTACACTTTGGAATGCAGTTGATCTTCACACCGTCCCAAAAAGATGGCTGGAATCAGATCTGGATTGATTTATACGAACTGACCGAATTTCTCTCAGCCTATCGCAGCACAACGCGATATGACGCAACTGCCAAAGAACATTATGCCGTACACCAAGTGATTCCGGAATATATGCCGGATTAAAATTCATAAAATATTCATCAAAGAGGATTGCACTTTTGGAAAATTCGTGGTATACTGATAGAAATGGATCATTTCTGTCGGAGGTACAACAATGTCAGCAAAAATCTTCCGGAACTGGCTGTATCCCGCCAGCTTTTTTACCATCCTTTTCACGCTGTTCTTCTTTTTCATCACGGATGTGGCGTCCGACGCTCCCACGCAGGCAATGACGCTCCGCACTTTGAGTTGTTTATTCGGATTCGGTCTGTCCGTTGCCGCCGCGAACCTTTTTTTGCACCTCAACCAAATCTCGGCGGTGTTGCGGTACGCGCTACACACAACCGCCTGTTTGCTCGGATTTATTTTGTTTATTCTGCTTCTCAGCGGATATTCCAAGAATAATGGATTACGCAGTATCGTAATCGCACTTGCTTTCTTAGTTCTCTATGCGATCATCATGGGATTGCGTGCATTAATTTTATATGCCCTGCGGGAAAAAGAAACCGAGCGTCAAACCTATACGCCGAAATTCAAAAAATAAATCTTTCAACATCCCAAAACCGGAATTCCTAAAAGCGGAATTCCGGTTTTTTGTCGAATATTTGGAAAAACGATTGACAGTTTTTCCTTCTTATGATATAATAAAGATACAAATCTTACATTTGGAGGTAACCAATGAAACGAATAACTATTTTGTCCATTTTATTGGCACTGATGATGGTCTGTGTTGGAATTTTCACTTCCTGCGAATCACAAGGCGTAACTCCGAATGAACCTTCCCACACAGATGAAACTCCGAGCGAAGAACAAGGAACCCCCGGCTTAACGTATTCTCTGCAAAAGGACGGCACTTATGAGGTAAAAGGCGGAGAGACAACAAAGAACCTCCGTAGTATTGTAATCCCATCTTATTACCTCGGTAAACAGGTAACAAGCATCGGAAGTCGCGCATTTGAAAAATACACTCAGTTAACAACTGTCACAATTCCGGAAAGTGTGAAAAACATCAAACGCGATGCATTCTCTGAATGCGGAAACTTAACCAGTATCACAATTTCGGAAAGCAGAACAAACACGCAAAACATTCCCTCCTCCGATTCCATCCGTCCCATGAGTATCGTAATTCAAGACGACGTAACATGCATCGGAAGCCATGCATTTTACAATTGCTATAAATTAACAAATATCCAAATTCCATCCGGCGTGACAAGCATCAAAGACTACGCATTTGAGAACTGCAATAGCTTATCAAGCATCATAATTCCGCCAAACGTAACATGCATCAAGGAAGGTGCATTCAAAGGTTGCAGTAACTTAGCGAATATCACAATTCCGACGAGTGTGACAAGCATTTGGGACAACACATTCGAAAACTGTAATAACTTATCAAGTATCACCCTCCCGTCTAGCATAGTAGGCATCGGAAGTAGCGCATTTGAAAATTGTGGTAACTTAACAAGTATCACGCTTTCATCGGGCATAGTAAGCATCGGAAGTAGCGCATTTAAAAACTGTGGCAACTTAACAAATATCACACTTCCATCCACTGTGACAAACATCGGGGAATCGGCTTTCTTCGGATGCAGAAACTTGACGAGTATCGCTCTCCCGTCAAGCGTAACAAGCATCGGAACCGGTGTATTCCTTAAATGCGATAGCCTCACCAGTATTCTTGTTGCAGATGGCAATGTAACGTTCCACGCCGCAGGAAACTGCCTGATTGAAACCGAAAGTAAAACGCTGATTGCGGGTTGCAACAGCAGTGTTATACCGGCTGATGGGAGCGTAACGAGCATCGGGGAGGCGGCATTTGCCGGATGCGCGAACTTAACGAATATCACGATTCCATCGGGGATAACAAGCATTGGGAAAGGTGCATTTTACGAATGTAGTCGTTTAGTAAGTATTGTAATCCCACAAGAATTGACTGACATTGGAGACACTGCATTCTGTAATTGCACTGAATTAACGAATATCGTGCTTCCAAAAGGCTTAACGACCATTGGAGATCAGGCATTTTTCAAATTCGAAAAATTAACGGATATCACACTCCCACAAAATTTAACAAGTATCGGTCACTATGCATTTTACGGATGCAGCGGCTTAACGAGTATTGCAATCCCACATGGTGTGACGATTATAAAAAGCGGTATATTCTCCCAATGTAGCGGCTTAACAAATATCGAAATCCCATATGGTGTGACAGCTATAGGAAATTATGCATTCAGCGGATGCAGTTGCCTAATAAGTATTAAAATTCCGCATGGTGTGACAGTCATAGAAAATTATGCATTCAGCGGATGCAGTCGCTTAACAAGTGTTGAAATTCCACATGGTGTGACAAGCATCGGGCACTGTGCATTCTCCCAATGCAATAACTTAACAAATATCACACTTCCGTCCAGTCTGACAAGCATAGAAAATGATGTATTTCAAGGATGCAGTCGTCTTACCGCCATCACCTTTGAAGGCGTAAGAGCGCATTGGATTGCCGCTGTCGGCACCGCAAATCTTGGTTGCGATCCTACCATCGTACATTGCGCGGACGATACTTGAACCCGTAGCAGAAAGAGCCGGAAACACTGCAATGTTTCCGGCTCTTTTTTCAGAAAAGAAGAAGCAAAGTGAAAAATCACTTTGCTTCTTCTCTGCTCTTATTCAGCAATTACACTGACGCACTTCTGTCCGCCCTTAATGGTGGTGAATTTCACCTTACCATTTACTAATGCAAACAGGGTGTCATCGCTACCGCGACCGACATTCTCACCCGGACGAACCGCGGTACCTCTCTGTCTGATTAAAATGTTGCCAGCCAGAACTGCCTGTCCGTCAGATTTCTTTACGCCAAGTCTTTTTGCCTCACTGTCGCGTCCGTTTTTGGTAGAACCGACACCTTTTTTGTGTGCAAAAAACTGTAAACTCAGTTTCAACATAGCTTCTCTTACCTCCCGTTTGATAATTTCAAAAACGGTCTTATTCCTCTGCTTCCGTCACATCCAAATAATCATAGTAATCTTCCAACATATCATGCAACTGCAGATAATAGGCTTCAATCAAACCGGAAATTGCATAACGCTTCCGTTCCTCAACCTCATATTCTGCAAGTGCGCCATATGCCAGCACCTTGATATTGGTCGTTTCTTCATCAATGGTATATTCCACTTTAGAAGCATAGGTGACCTCGATTGCGTTGATTATCAGCATTGTCATCGCGGAAAGCGCAGAACATAAAATATCCTGCCCTGCTTCCGCAAAACCGGTATGCCCGATTTCTTCAAAGCCGTAATACACGCCATCGCGCTTAAAAAATTTTACCGTCGTCATACTACGGTTCCTTTTTTAAGCCTGAACCTTTGTGATCTGCACCTTGGTATAAGGCTGTCTGTGACCGATCTTCTTCTTCTCGTTCTTCTTGGACTTATAACGGAGAATGTGAATCTTCTTGCCTTTGCCTTGCTTTACCACATTGGCAGTGACTGCTGCACCCGCCACAAAAGGAGCGCCTGCAACAAATCCGTTTTCTGCGGAAACGGCAACAACCTTATCAAATGTAACGGTATCGCCTTCATTTGCTTCCAGTTTCTCAACGAACAGAACATCGCCTTCGTTGACCTTGTACTGCTTCCCGCCGGTTACGATAATTGCGTACACGAAAAGCACCTCACTTTCTTTGATGACTCGCTGATACAGGTGTATGCACTCTAATTTGGGCATAACTTCAGAAACCCGCAGTCATGCGGCTTAAATATTGTACCACACGGCTACGGGTTTTGTCAATATCTTTTTTCAAAAAAAATTGAAATTCAGGAAATTTTCTCTCTATTTCAGCTGATCTTCTCTACTTACGCATAAAAATCATGATGACCGATGCTGAAAACATAGGTACAATGTTTCTGCATCCAGTCGGATGTCGAACGTGCGGGATTACAGAAGTACAAAATACGATCATCCAAACTTCCGCCGGCAAGGCATTCCTGCGCTGCCTGCACACTCTGCGCATCCGGCGCCTGATAGATCGTTTGATTTGCAACCGGCGTAAACTGGATTCCATAACGATCGTCAAAAATAACACCTTTTACGGTATTCGGATAATCCGGACTTTGCACGCGGTTCAGTATCACACTCCCGACGGCAAGTTTCCCGCTATAGGATTCTCCGCGGCTCTCTGCCGCAATGATCCGGGAAAGCCAATACACATCTTCTTCGGAAATTTCATTTATTTGGGTAGAAGATTCCGGTAATTCTAAAATGGCACATCTTTCAGACGCATTCCACAATACTTCCGCATGCAGTGCTTTTGCAAGAATACGGATTGGCACATACATCTGCTGGTTCAAAATTCTGCATGGTTTTGCGGAAGAAATCCAGCCTGTATCCGTTCCGATTCCATATGTATTTGCCTGCACGCGCAAAGTGCCACTTTTCGTCTGTACGACGGCGGTTTTGCTCGCCCCCTCCCATTGAATCTCTGTAATTCCACACAGACGAAGCGTCTCCCGAAGCGGTACATAAGTGGTTTCTTCTAACAACATCGGTTGCGGATTTTGCAATGTTTGGCTTCCTACGCGCACCGTCACCGGTTGTGCAGCAGTTGCCGGTATAGCCAAAAGTACACAGATAAAAAAACAAATCCATCCTGTCCAAAAACGTTTTTTCCCAGATTTCATATTCCGATTCGTTCCTCCTTTTCTTTTTTGCAAAAACACAAGAGGACAAAACGGTGATACGTCTTGTCCTCGGTGGTTTCTGTTTTTATTTTAGCAGAATCCCGCAGAATTTGCAATACAAAAAATCCGGTTCTTTATGAAAATCATGTTTCGAAATCCAAGATATCCGACAGAATGTAGTTACTGACCTCCATTCCTTTTTTCGTAAGGGCAGTTCTTTTCTGATCGCCACATACAAAACCACCCTCACGGTATTTGGCAAGCCGTTCTCCGTAATCTGCAAGAAAATCACGCCCAAACCGTGCGGCATAGACCGCATGCACTACCCCCTCGCATAAACGTAGCCGAAGCATGACATATTCGGTTCTGCGCGCCAATATATCCGGATGATCCCATTCTTCGGTGATATTTGCGTAAGGATCTGATTTTTGCGCCCCCCGCGGGAATCCAGCATCCGAATGCCGGACAGTTTCCACATAATCCACTATACTGCGGGTATATCCAAACCGGCATCCATCAAAGTCGGAATATGCCGCGGCACCAAATCCAAGGTACGGTTCACAATTCCAATATTTCAGATTATGGCGGCAAACCTTACCCGATTTTGCAAAATTACTAATCTCATACTGCGCGTATCCCGCGCTCTGCAAAAAAGTCACAAGCTCTGCATACATGTCTGCCTGTTCTTCCTCAGACGGAAGGATTAGCCGCTCTTTCATTCTGCCAAATGGTGTCTGCGGTTCCACACGTAATCCGTAAACGGACAAATGCACCGGTGCAAGAGAAATAAAGGCTTGCAATGTACGAAGCAAGCTATCCTTCGTTTGATAAGGAATCCCGTACATAGCGTCCAGATTCCAATCGGCAAATCCTGCTGCCAAGGCAGATTCTACACTGATTTGTGCATCTGCAAAAGTATGAATTCTTCCGAGGGCACGCAATTGGTTGTCATCCGCGCTTTGTACGCCAAAACTGATACGGTTATACCCACATTCCCGCAGGGGGCGCAAAGATGCCGTTGTCACAGTTTTTGGATTTGCCTCGATTGTAATCTCGGCATCCGGAGCCAAATGATAAAACGCCGCGATCGTCTGCATCAATGCAACAAGCTCAAAAGTCGGCAGAACCGTGGGTGTGCCGCCCCCCAAAAACACTGTATCCACAGTGTAATTTTCACATTCCGGTGCAACATCTCTTATTTGTTTTTTCAGCGCAAACAGATAGGGTTCCATCAGCGTCTGATCGGTACCGGAATAAAAGTCGCAGTAATTGCACTTTTGCTTGCAGAACGGCAAATGCAAATACAGCCCCAGTAATCTTTCTTCGGGCACTGCTTTATTTTTCATCATCCAGTTTTAAAACCGCCATGAAGGCTTCCGGCGTGACTTCTACACTTCCCAGTTGCCGCATCTTTTTCTTGCCCTCTTTTTGCTTTTCCAACAGCTTCTTTTTACGGGTAATATCCCCACCATAACATTTTGCCAGCACGTCTTTGCGCAGAGCTTTCACCGTTTCTCGTGCAATCACTTTCCCGCCGATTGCCGCCTGCACGGGAACTTCAAACAGTTGCCGCGGAATATTGTCTTTTAACTTTTCTGTCAATTTTCTGGCTCTTGCATATGCCTTTTCTTCATGTACAATAAAGGACAACGCATCTACCATATCTCCGTTCAGCAAAATGTCCAGTTTCACCAGCTTACTCGGTACATAGCCACTGAATTCATAATCGAGTGATGCATAGCCGCGGCTACGGCTTTTTAACGCATCGAAGAAATCGTATACGATCTCGTTCAGCGGGAGCTGGTAATGCAATTCTACGCGCACACTGTCCAAATATTTCATATCTTTGAAAGTTCCCCGCCGCTCCTGGCAGAGTTCCATAATGCCGCCGACGTATTCCGTCGGCGTAATAATGCTGGCTTTTACCATCGGCTCCAACGCGACTTCTATTTCATCCGGAGACGGATAATTGGAGGGGTTGTCGATATACACCGTTTTCCCACCGCGCAGACGGATCTCATAGATCACGCTTGGCGCTGTGGTGATTAAGTCCAAGTTGAACTCTCGTTCCAAGCGCTCCTCAATAATTTCCATATGGAGCAATCCCAAGAATCCGCAACGGAAACCAAAGCCCAGTGCGGCGGAAGTTTCCGGCTCAAAAGTCAGTGCCGCGTCGTTGAGTTGCAGTTTATCCAAAGCATCTTTCAAATTGCCATAATCCGCGCCATCCGCCGGATAAATTCCGGCAAATACCATCGGATTCGCCTGTCTGAAGCCGGGGAGCGCTTCGCTTGCGGGACAGTCCGTATGCGTCACCGTATCGCCCACACGCGCATCTGCCACATTTTTAATACTGGCGGTAAAATAGCCGACTTCTCCGGTATACAATGCATCCTGCTTCACCAACCCGAACGCATCCATCACGCCGACTTCTACCACATCAAAATCAGTACCGTTATGCATTAAATGAACTTTATCTTGCGGGCGCAACACCCCGTCAATGACTCTGACATTGACAACAACGCCGAGATAGGAATCATAATAGGCATCAAAAATCAAACATTTCAGCGGGGCATCCGCATTCCCCTTTGGCGCGGGAATTTCCGTAACGATCTTCGCAAGAACATCCTCAATATGCAATCCGGTTTTTGCAGATACAGCCGGACAATCTTCTGCGGGAATTCCGATGACATCTTCAATCTCTTTGCGCACTCCGTCCACATCGGCAGATGGCAAGTCAATCTTATTGATTACCGGTAAAATTTCCAAATTCGCATCAATGGCAAGATAGGCGTTCGCCAAAGTCTGCGCTTCAATACCTTGCGTTGCGTCCACAACCAATAATGCGCCTTCACAGGCATTCAGCGAGCGGGATACTTCATAATTAAAATCTACATGCCCAGGAGTATCGATCAAATTCAGACGATAAGTCTCTCCGTCCGGCGCAAGATATTGCAACGTCACGGCACGCGCTTTGATCGTGATTCCGCGTTCCCGCTCCAAATCCATATTATCCAGCAGTTGTGCTTCCATATCCCGTTTTGCAACAGCATGCGTTTGTTCCAAAAGACGATCTGCCAATGTGGATTTCCCATGATCAATGTGTGCAATAATGGAGAAATTGCGAATGTGGGATTGTTCTACCATGTATACGACCTCGTTTTTCAGATTCAGGCGGACAAAGCGTCCGTTCCTATAAAATGGAGACTGCTTTTGCAAAAACAGCAAAAGCAGTCGGGTATGTTACATTGCGGATGTGCTGTAGTTCGGTGCTTCTTTTGTAATGCTGATATCGTGCGGATGGGATTCCCGCAGTCCTGCATTTGTAATACGGACAAACTGTCCTTCTTTTTGCAGACGATCAATGGTGTCGCATCCACAATATCCCATACCGGAGCGCAAACCGCCCATCAACTGATAAATCGTATCCGCGACTGCTCCCTTATATGGCACACGTCCTTCGACACCTTCCGGTACCAATTTATTATTGGCTTTGCCTTCTTGGAAGTACCGATCTTTCGATCCCTTCTCCATTGCGGCAAGCGATCCCATACCACGATAAACTTTGAATCTTCTGCCTTGGAAGATTTCACTTTCTCCGGGGCTCTCCTCACATCCGGCGAGTAGTGAGCCAACCATAATTACATTGGCGCCAGCGGCGAGTGCCTTGGTAATATCTCCACTGTATTTGATACCGCCATCCGCAATCACCGGAATTCCGTATTTTGCCGCGGCACATGCTACATCATAAATGGCGGTAATCTGCGGAACACCGATTCCGGCAACTACACGGGTTGTGCAAATAGAACCGGGACCGATGCCGACTTTTACCGCATCTGCTCCTGCTTCAATCAAAGCAATCGCAGCCTCTGCCGTTGCAATATTACCGGCAATAAGTTGACAATCCGGATATGCCGCCTTAACAAGGCGAATACTCCGCAGAATGTTTTCGGAATGCCCATGCGCAGAATCCAGTACCAGTACATCTGCGCCAACTGCAAGTAAAGCACCAGCCCGCTCTACAACATCTTTCGTTGCACCGATAGCGGCGCCGCATAGCAATCTGCCGTTTACGTCTTTTGCGGAATTCGGATAGCGTGTAGACTTTTCAATATCTTTAATGGTAATCAAACCGCAAAGACGATTTTGTTCATCTACCAACGGCAATTTTTCAATTTTATGCAAACGCAGGATCTCTTGCGCTTGCGCCAATGTTGTTCCGCGCGGCGCGGTTACAAGATGATCTTTGGTCATGACATCCGCAATTTTCACATTGTAATCTTGCAGAAAACGCATATCCCGATTCGTAATAATTCCGATCAGATGACGATCTTCGTCACAAATCGGCACACCGGAAATGCGATATTTCCCCATCAATTCATCTGCTTCGTAAACATAATGCTCCGGCGAAAGGAAAAACGGATCTGTAATCACACCATTTTCGCTTCTTTTGACGCGCTCTACCTCATCCACCTGCCGTTCCAACGGCATGTTTTTATGAATGATTCCGATGCCTCCCTCCCGTGCAATCGCGATTGCCATATGGGATTCCGTAACGGTATCCATTGCCGCACTCATCACAGGAATATGCAGGGTGATCTTCTGTGTCAGCTTTGTATGCAAATTGACCTGTGTCGGCACAATATCGCTATGTGCCGGAATCAACAATACATCATCAAAGGTCAGTCCCTCTTTCACGAACTTATCTGAAGCGTTTACATTTACCATAAGCTTTCCTTTCTTTCCGATCCTTTTTCAATCCACTTTTCTTTTTTACAATTATACAGATTTTTACGAAAAAAGTCAAGGTGTGTGCGCACAGAACAAGGTTTTAATATATTAAATATCAAAATAAAACCACCCTATCAGGAAAAAATACGGTATAATGATTGTAATCGGTAACTTTCTCAAAGAGAAAAGGAGTTTTGAAATCATGCCATCATCCACTGCCCAGCGTACTATCCTACACATTGTCAATCCCGCAGCCGGTCAGGGAGAAGCATTTTCTAAACTTCCGAAAGAAGAAGCGCTTACTGTATATTCCACGCGCGGGCTTTATGATGCCCAGCGTTTTGCCGCAGAGAGTGCTATGCAGGATCCTTATACCCATTTTTATGTTTACGGAGGAGACGGAACGCTGAGCGAAGTAATCAACGGCATCATGCAGGCAGGCGCAAACCACACTGCACAAATTTCCATGGTCGCGGCTGGAACCGGGAATGATTTTGTCCGCTCCCTCCCCAAGGGACACGGCAGTTGCAAGGTGGATCTGATCCGTTATGGGGATCGCTATGCAATCAATGTACTGAATACCGGCTTTGACTGCCAAGTTGCAGCGCGCATTTCTGCGCTGAAAAGCAAGCCGTTCATCGCCGGTAGTTTCGCCTATACCATCGGGGTTCTACAAACACTTGTGCATAAGTTGGGACGAAAATTGCAAATCACACTAACCGACGAATCGGACACCATACACACTTTCTCTCAAAATAATCTGCTTTGTGCAATCGGAAACGGGAAGTATTACGGCGGCGGGTATTGTGCGCTCCCCACTGCAGATTTTTCAGATGGGCTTTTGGGTGTGGTTATGGTTGAGAAAATTTCAAGAAGACGCTTTTTATCTTTGGTCCGGCATTACAAAGCAGGTACACATATTGATATTCAAAATCGCAGTGTGACAGAGCGATTTTCTGATATTATGCACTTTTACCGATGCAAAAAGATTCACATTGAAGGCACCGATCTCATTTGTGCGGACGGTGAGATTTTCTCTGCAAAATCCGTAGATCTGGAGGTTGTACCACAAGCCGTTCAATTTGTTTGGTAAGTGACACCCAGCGTCTCCTTCCAGCCATTGCAGAATCCATAAAAATATAAAATAAAAATTCATCCGGCAGATACTTTAGTACCTGCCGGATGAATTTTTTGCCATCGTATTTTAAAGTCAAACGCTTTCTGAAAAAGCTTTTATCTTTTTGTACAGGCTTCGATAAAAGAAAGAAAAATTCCTTCTGATAACGCATCCCGCATACGTTCCGGATGCCATTGTACACCGAGACAATACATGGTATACGGCAATGTAAATGCTTCCGTGATACCGTCTTCCGTCACAGCGCAAAGCGTTGCCTGCGGCGGTAGTACAGACACTGCCTGATGATGAAAACTATTTACCACACAGGGTTTGTCTTGCGTAAACTGCCACAGCGGACTTTGTTCCAACACTCGCACTACATGCCGCGTACCATCTGCATGCCCCGGTAAATCCTGCACAATCTTTCCTCCTGCTGCAACCGCCAACAGTTGGCAACCGCGGCAGATTCCAAGCATCGGCTTATTGGTCGCAACGCAATGCCGAAATAAGGACAATTCAAACGCGTCACGTTCCGGTTCATATACCATGGATGGCAACACCGGCGCTCCGTAATACATCGGATGAATGTCTCCGCCACCACTGAACAGAATCCCGTCCATTGGCGCAGCACTCTGCAGAATATCCGCTTCGTCTGTTGCGTAAGGCAATATAAACGGAACACCGCCTGCTTGTAAAATGGCCCGTGCATACACATCCTTTAATGTGACACGCTGAGCATCCGCATCATATGCGGCGGAAATACCGATGAAAGGCTTGGCATGTATCGGATACTGCATATCAGTCAGTTCCCTTTCCTAACGCTGAATTATTTTTTCTCAATAATATTGACTTTTGCCGGTGCAATCCCCGCCTGATTATAGACGATTTCCTGAATCTGCACCAGTTCACTCGGCAACAGCCCATCTGTTTTGACCACGATAGTTGCCGCCTCGTCGCTGATAACGGCGATGCACTCCTCAAATCCTTTTGCCAAAATCAACGTTTCAATATTGGATTCATTTTTAATATCCTGTGCAATTTGCGTCAGATCGTCATAAGCCTTCGTCTTTGCTTCCTGCTGTGCATCTGTACTGTCTACCACCTGCTGTAAAACTTCCATTGCTTCGTCTCTTGCACGTTTCCGGTTGATCACAACAGTCGCAAAATAATCCTGTTCCTCTGTATTCGTCCCGGCTTGCGTTCCTTGGTTCAAATCCAGATTCGCACCACCACTGAGATCCTTGTCAGAATCCTTTGCGCTGTCTTTGGCAAATAACACCCAGTTCAATGCCACCGCGCCGCCAATCAACAACACGGATAACACTACAATCAGGTTGCGCTTGCCAAATTTCACAAAAGGATTTTCCCGCTGCTTCTTCTGTGCCTGTGATTCGATCATTTCTCCGTTCATAACCATACACTCCTTTTTATTTTTCGTTTGGTTGTATTCTATGTATATGCCTGTCCTCGCAGCTTTATGACTAGGTTGCACCACAAACCGAAATATGATGACTGCCGATGTCAAATAACGCCTCCAGTGTACGCATCACCGCCTGCTCCACAGCGGGATCTCTCCCCCCATCGCAAACCACGGCTACCCCGCGGACACGGCTGTAAAGCTCGGATGCAAGTACCGGACTCTGTCCGTTTTCCGTCTGTACCGTAATATAGCTTTTTGACACACTGTCTGTATTCTGCTGTTCATTTTGCAAATACTTTCCCTCGTTTCCACAATCCAGTGTAATCATTACCTGCACACGTCCCACGCCCGCAATCCCGGAGAGCAATGCTGTAACCCGTGCTTCCAATGCTTCCTCCGCTTCTTTTTGAGAAATAAAGGTCACCTGCTGCGTATCGGTTTTCGCCTTTTCCTGATTTTTCCCACCAAGGATAATCAATACCATTCCGACACAGATCACCAATGCAAAATACAAAATCATTTTAGAAGATTTTCCAATTGAAACAGAAAACATCTTTCTTCCCCCTTATGCCGATTCCGTTCCGACACGAACAGTCACCGGCAAGTCCAATTTTCGGTTTAACCACGCATGAATATCTTGAGCCAAATAGTCATCTGTATCGTGATACAGTATCACATGGATACACTGGATGCGAATTGCCGTCGGATCAAAACAATCCGTTTCCAGCTGTACCGAAAAATCCGTTTCTGCCAGACTAAAACGATCCGCAATCGCCGCCGTCAGCTCTTGCTCCGCTTTTTTTACAGCAGTATGCGCAATCAGCGTTTGTGCGGTTTCCTCCCCTTCCGGCACCACAGACGTCGTTTTTTTCATCCAATCGCTCAGCAATGTCGGTATGTCTGTAAAGGATTTGCCAAGTGGTAGCAACAGTGCCGCACACAGAACCATTGATACAACTTTTTGCACAGATCGCTCCAACTTTCCCCCTTGCACCATCAAACTGCAAATACCGCCGATGATGCAGACACAAAATGCCGCATAAATCCAACTACGTATGGCGTCCATTTTTCCGTCCTTTCTACCTTTCAAGTATAAGCACCCGCTGTTTTGCAGAAAACCGTCAGTAAAAAAAGGAACAACAATCCCACCGCACATAAAATTGCCATTCCGGTCTGTAAAATTTCCGAAAGGGAATTTAGGAATCGCGCTTCTCTGCTACATCCCAGTAACCCACCGAAAAAACTTCCCGCGCGTAATGCCAGTCCCATGCAAAATAATGCACATAGCGGCGGCAATAGCAAAATTGCAATACTGAAAATACCGGCAATTCCAACAGAGGCTCTGAGCAATCCAAGCGACGCCATCACAGTTCGCGCGGCATCTCCGCAAGCACCGCCAATCACAGGAATCAGATTTCCCGCGGCAAATTTCACCGTTTTCGCCGCCGCATTGTCCGCGCTAACTGCTAGAATTTCCTGACAACCAAGCGCCAATAGCATAATTCCGCAACAGAGTGAGAGCCCCCATGTCAATGTTTTTTTGACCGTCGTCATCACATTTTCCAACACATTCTGAAAACAGCAGGTACTCAAAAAACAAAGTGCAAAACCGATTTGTAAAAGTTCTCCCAATCCACGGTTACAAATTGCTTCCAAAATACCAAGGAGCAACGTCATGCCACCCGTTTGCACGGTGGCGGCTGTCGTATTTCCTCCAAGTACAAGCAGCGTTCCCATTGCCGGTATCAGTGCCGCTTGCATCGTGTGTACAGTACGCAAAGCCGTCGTCATCAAATTCCACAGAACAGAAACCGGTTGCCAAATGGCTGCCGTGATACTGAGTATCCCCGCCATTTTCCCAACTCCATCTGACATGGTGCTGTTAGTCGCACTTCGGATGACAGATAGAAGAACAAAAATTCCAAGTAATGTAGCAAACAGATGGATTGCCGGTGCAAAAATCGTTTGCTTTTGCCGAAAAAGCAAGTTCAACAGTTCCGATACAGATGGGACAACACCATTCGAAAGCTGCTCCACCGCTGTATTGCCAAGCAATTCAGTCAATTCCTGTGGAAGATATTCTTCTACCGTCCCCAGTTCTTCTGCTGCAAAAACAGGGAGAGTCATCCAAAGCATCAATCCACCGAATAGACAGAAAAACCTTCTGAAAAAATGACGTTTCATGATGACGTGAGAAGATTTGCCGCGAAGTGGAATAATTCTTTTAACAGCGGCACACTGACTGCAAAAATACCGGCTTTTCCAATCAATTCAACTTTGGTTGCCAAAGTGGTTTCCTTTGCGTCCCGGCAAAGATCAGCGCCACTTTGTGCGAGGATTGCAATTCCAAGCGATTTTACCAACACTTTGGTATAGGTGCCTTGTATACTCGTGAGTTCCTGAAACACAGTCTGTACGGAGGGTAATATCCATGACATTACACCTGTAAGGATCAGAAGGCTTGCCGCGAGGGCAAATAATGTGGCAAATTCCGGACGTAACTGCCGAAGAATCAAAAGCACCGTCAGTGCAATCATCGCCACACCTAACCATTTATAAAAATTCATATTCCAAATACACTCCGAACCGACGTAATCAAAGCGCCGATTTGTTGCACCAGCAGTAACAGCACCACCACAATTCCAGCCACTGTAATCAACGTTGCCTGTTCGTCTCTGCCAGATTTACTTAAAATCTGGTGCATGACGCTGACTAAAATACCGACGCCGGCAATTTTTAATAGCAATCCCACATCCATGAAGAATCCCCATCCTTTCTATTCATCATTTTCCCGCTATTTGACCGCTATAAAAACAACAATACCAATACACCGCCCAAAGACAATGATAATGTTTGAATCAGACGCTTTTGCTTTGGAAGCTCCGCATCCAGCTGTGCAAACAATTCTTGCAAATCATGCAAGGCTTGTTCGCATTTCTCCGATTCCTCTGCAATGCTGCCACTGCCGAGCGATGTCGCAAACATCATCAGAATTTCTTTGCAACGCGGTAAACGTAATTCCTCATTTTGGGCAGAAGTAAGAACATCCAGAAGCGTTTCCCCGTTGCGCAACCGTGGTAAAATATTGGTTTCTTCTAAATAGGATTGCTGTATGGAAGCAAAGATGCTACCAAGCGTCTTTCGCTCTTGCACAATTTTTGACTGTACGGTTTGTACAAACCATATCCATACCTGAAGTGCATTTCGTTGCGTCTGATAGTGCTTGGAAAAGGAAAATCCAAAACCCGCACAACCAAAAAACAATGCGCAAAGTCCGATATATTTCATCATACCACCTCGTTCCATGCCGTAATCCTGTCATAAACTCCGGTTTCCTTGCGCCAAATGCCATAATAAAAATCGAACGCATGCAAGGTGTGTAATCGTTCAAAATACGGCCTTTTCAAAAGTGTTTCCAAACAATCCCCGTGTGCTGTTGCAATCAATGCAACACCAGCGTGCAGTTGCGCAAGGATCGCCTCTGTATCCGCTTCATTTCCGATTTCGTCACACAACACATAGTCCGGCGCAAGCGAGCGTACTGCGATTTCGATCCCTTTCGCCTTCGGATATCCGCGCAGAACAGCCACACCGGCTTCTTCGATTGCCGATGTTGCAATCTCCATACGGCTATCCACAAGTGCAACTCTACGCGGTGTACCGAGACGCGCAAGATGCTGGGCAAGTGCCCGTAGTATAGTGGTTTTTCCAACACCGGGGGCAGCATAGATCAGCGCACTTTCCCGATATTCCCCACGTTTGAGCCGTGCCAGAATTGACGCGTCGGCATTGGGGATGCTATGAAAAAAACGGATATGCAATGAAGTCACATCACATATTTGCAAAATCCGATCCTTTTCCGTTACCGCACGTCCGCATACGCCAACCCGCATACCGTTTGGTAGCGCGATATAGCCCTCTGCCATGGTTTGCATATGACTGTACATAGAGTGCTCACAAAGGCAATCCAAAGTCTGTGTAAGATCTCCTTCTCTACATACCACACCACTATAACGTAACCTGCCGCCACTTACAAAAGATACAGGCGCATTGCGACACAAACGTAGTTCTTCCAGTTGATATTGCCGCGCATAATACTGTGTCACATCTGCAAGCCGTTTCGGCAAATACGGCAAAATCCATGTGATGGCATCCTCCATTTTGGGTTGTCCTTTCCGTTTTCTTTGCTTCAATCTATGTTGGAGAATCCATAAATATACCAAAAGACTTGCTTTTTGAAAAGTTCTATGCTATACTTGTTTTGTTTGAATTCATCCTCTTATAGAAAGGATCTATTATGAGAAAAGTCATCTCTTTTTCTGAATTACACCCCTTCTGTTATTTTCATAATCGCACTGTCTTTGAAAACGGCAGTCTACACCTTTCTTTTCCGGCAAGCGGATTCACCATCCGTTTTTCCGGAAACGGAGCACGTATCTGCTTTGACCACTATCAACAGGAAAATCACGATCCGTGCTATGTTACCGTAATTTTAGATGGAAAATCACAGCGTTTTCCAATTGCAACCGGTACGGAAGTTCTTCCTTTGGAAGATCTCTGCGAAGGCGAGCATACCCTCACCTGCTTGCGCAATAACGAGGTCCGTTCCCCAGAGCTTCCAACGTTTCTTTCCATTTCCACACTGATAATAGACGGAAGCAATCCTGCACTCCTGCCGGCACCGGAAAGAAAAGCGCATCGGATGCTGTTTTTGGGAGACTCCATCACTTGCGGTTGGGGCGTACGGACACCTCCAATCGAAGGATATACTTATCGCCCGCAAGATGCAGATGTCACCATGGCGTACGCTTATCGTACCGCCGTGGCATTTGACGCTGATTATCAGATTCTTGCCGCTTCCGGTCAAGGCATTGTAAAAAATTGCGGTGCGGAAACCGGATACCGGATCCCCGTGCTGTTCCATGATCGGGAATACAACGGACGTCCATATAACTTTACAGAATTTTCTCCGCAAGTTGTTGTCATCAATGCCGGCACAAATGACTGCGGCGGACATGTTGCAGTCTCCGAGTTTATAGATGGCGCACAATCATTTTTACATGAAATCCGTTCTATTTACCCGGATGCAGAAATCATATGGACGCTTGGACTGATGGGAAATGCCTATGCAGATGGCTTACAGGCATTGTTTGCAAGCCAACAGACCGATGCACACATGCACTACCTCCCCATGAAGGCACTGGATGCAAAACAAGCAGAGATCGGCGGATGCGGGCATCCGTCCATTCAGGGACAGACCCGATGCGCTTCCCTTCTATGTGAGAAAATAGCCGCTTTGACCGGATGGTCTTACCATAAAGATATTTAAGATTTCCACACAAAAATCCCCACGGAATTGGGCTACCCAATTCCGTGGGGATTTTGCTATATCAGATTTTCAATATTGCACATTCCAATCAGAAAGGTCCTTATAGCTTTCCACATTCTGCGGGATGCCATCCTTTAAGGTCACCTGTGCATTCAGACTTTGTAAAAATGTACCGGCATCTTCTCCGAACAAGCGGATGATACCATAAGTCGGATCATTATAATAAATCTGAATATGGTTCCCAGATAAATAACCGTAAACCGTCGCCTCGCCAACTTTCGCTTTCGTGGTAAAGGAATAGGTTACATACGTAACGTTCGTGATGTTGAAGAAATCGGATGTAAATTCTACGCCAAACAAATTTGCAATGCAAGCCAAAGAACGAGAAATTTCTTCTTTGCTGTTGGTATTGACGTAGACACGGAACAACTCTCTTGCAGAATCGGCTTCCGTTGCATAATAATGCGTCGACATATATTCCTGCAAAGCGGCAGTCAACGCATTTTGATCTGCCTCTGACAACTGAATTGAGAACGGATTGGTACGCAGTTGCGTCACATCAAACGTTGTCGCCTGATACCAAACCGTACCATCGTCAGTTGTCGCAATATACTGTGCGATGGTCGTACGCACCAGTTTGGAATTCATCACCCGCTCCACTAATTCCGTAGCGGTAACGCCAAGCAAACCGGTTTGCGTACTGTCACTAAAGAGCGCTTCATAGGTTTCCTGCGCCTGCTGACGGCTGTACGTGGTAACAACCACATCCAATAGCAACCGAATTGCGTTAATTTCTTGTGTCATCTGTTCTTCGGTCTGGATCTGCATGGCTTTTACCGTAGCCAAATTGCGGAACAGATTGGAAAGCATTTCGGCAATCGCAGATGCTTTTTCCTCTGCCACACCCACCGAAATCATCAGATCGGCTTCCATGGTATTGGCAATCTGCATTGCGCCTGCAGGCGTAATATTGGTAAACAACTCCGTTACCTTATTTTCACGTTCCTCCGTTGTTTTGGAATCGTCCAAAAGCAATTCCATCAAGCTGGTTGCATCGCTCAGCGCGGATACCAAATCCTCTACATCTTCTGCGCTTGCAGAATTCACCTGTTCAGACAGCTGATTGGAAACTTTGTTTCCAAGTTTGTTCTTTACATCGGAAGTCTGCAAAACACCAGCCAGCACCCGGTTCCCGACTTGCGCAGAATCTGCGGGTTTCGTAGGCGTTCCGATCTGATCCGGCTCTTTCGGTTCAGCGGCATCTGCAAGCTGAAATTGGCTCAGAGCATTTACCGCGTGCCCCAACGCATCCACAAGATCAGATACTGCCACATTGTCAAAAGAAATATTTCCGTTTTCTGTTTGTTGCAGCACATTCTGCATTCCCTGCATTGCCTGCGTCATGTCTTTGCTAATCGTATCAATTTTATGATCCAAAGCATCCAATGCCGCTTTATCCGTCGCAATCTTCATATCCTGCTGTGTCAGAACATTGGTCAGGTCTTTTGCGGTTTCTAAAGATGCCAGTGCACCCATATTTGCAGAAAGGAAAGTTCCGTTCAAAATTTGTTCTGCAGCTTTATTCTGTGCATCTATTCCAAGAATTTCTTCAATGGTTTTGGTTTCCGTATCATCCGGATTTCCGGTAATGCAAAGCGGCAATTTGGCTTTTTTATCACTCGCCAATTTTTCCTGAATTACCTTTAGTTGCTGCAATCCAAGCTGATCACAGAATTTTGCACTGTTTTTGGTTTCCGTTTCTTGGTCGCATGGCGTTGGGGCTGTCAATACCGAAACGGCGGCATTTGTAATGCGGTGAGATAAAATTTCCCCGTTTTGGCTGATTTCCAAAGTGATCCCCGCTTCACAAAGCGCGTTATACGAAAGCTCGCCCATCGGATAAGCAATTTTTCCGAATACCGCAAGTACCATACCGTTTTGGAAAGTATACGCGGAAATCACGGTTCCGTTTTTCTCATATTGTACATAGTATTTGGAGAAATTTTTCGGATCGCGAATCAATTTTTCCTGTGCACCCATTCCCTTTCCGACTGCGGTTGCGCCGAGCCATTGGGATTCGCTGCCCAGTTTCCGGATCGTAAAATCTGCACGGTTTGCTGTTGAAATAACAGATGCTTCCCCGACTTCTCTGCTTCTTGCCTGTTCATATGCTAAAAACCACGCCGTAACATCGGCAACTGTAACAGTTTCCGCATCTGCGAAGTCCGTCATCATACCCATTGCAAGGTACATGGTTGCCGTGTTGGAAATAGTAACACCATTGCGGGTAAGAATTTCATACAAATCATCTGTCAGAAGCATCGAACGCTCAAACGGTTCCAAATCTTTGTGCGCGGTAATTGCATCTGCAATATCCTGCATCATCGTTTGATACACTTCTGCCTGGTCCTTTGGAACTCCTAACGAATCACCGAGCAACCGGACTACCAGATTCATCAGTTCGGGAATGCATACCCGCAACTGTTCATCTTCGTATAGTTCTGCAAACAACTCGCTTAGGAACCCTTCCTTACCGGCAGTTTCCAGAACTTTTTGCATTAACTGCGTTGTCTCGGCATCATCCTTTTCCTCCAGTAACGCAAACGCATGATATTTCACCATGGTCGCAAATACTTTGGACAACGTTTGCGCATTGACTTGTACCGTCGTCATCGTGCTTTCTTCAAAAGTTGCAAGGATTACATCCAGCGACGGTTCCAAGGCAGTATTGGTTAAAGACGGCTTAGCAATGCCGGCATAGGTTTCCCCGTTCTGCCAATGTGTGGTGGCATCGGATAAAAACGCTGCAATCGTACCAGGAATCAACTTGGATTTTGCAACTGCCTGTGCCGCCTGCTCCACAGTTGCGCTATCTGCGTCGCTCCATTCGGAAGGAGTCGTCTTCGATAGAGATGCCAAACGTACTAAATCGGGCAACTGCTCTAATTCTTTTGCAACAGAAACCGATTCTCCCTGATAACGCATCGTAGTCATTGCATTATAAAGTACACGTCCGCCAACAGCGCGCACGACCTTCACCGTCGCACTGTCTGCCGCAGGCGCAATCCATTCTTCATGAATTGTCGTCAGCGTTTCATTTGGCGTCGCGCTGACTTCTTCCACTGCGTCCAATACACGATCAGACGCGGTGATCAATCCGGTTACAGGTGCCAACACGGTACAGATCACAAGCATTCCGCACAGTGCGCCAAAAGCAGCGCCCAGCGGTTTGGAATGCGCGAATCCGTGCTTCTCTCCGTCTTTTGCGACGAAAACACGAACCAAAACACGATCCACAATCTTCATCAGCAAGGATACAATCAAAAACAGCACCACAAACAATACCGAAACCACAACCAATCCGCAGATTAAGCGGATCGACGCCTGCAGATCCGCATTTTGCTGAATTGCCGTTGTCACCTCGCTGGAAGGTAACGCCTTCCACATCCGATGTAATGCTGCATCCAGTGATAACGGCAAAAACACCCGCGTAATCAAAAGCGTTAACGCGAGGGAAATTGTAAGCGTAATCAACCGGATCAGGGTTTTGCCAGCTCCGCGCCCCATGCCGATCAAAACATCGACAACAAGAATGCAAGCGGCAACTGCGAATAAAATCCATCCAATCACAGTTTTTTCCTCCTTTTTCGCGGGAATGCGATTGAGAAATTCCCGTTTTATTGAAAATAAAGGGCTTTGATATACAATTATCCTCTATTGCATACCTCTGTAAACAGTATAGCACAAATGTGCCGGATTTGCAAGCATTTTTTACAATTTCGAAATATTCTTTTCAAAAAAATGTACGTTTTCACGAACAGCGTCACGGTATTCTCCGGCGCGCATCTGCAATGCGGTAAAGTATTCATAAGGAACCCTCAAATTCCCGCGTCCGGTTCCCATTTCCAAACCGGGTTTATTGCTACCGTGAAAATCACTGCCACCGCTCCGAAGCAATCCGGCTTCTGTTGCGCATTGACGTGCAAATTCTGTTTGCTCCGGCGTATACCCGCTGTAATCGGTTTCCATTGCATCTAATCCCATCCCTTTTGCGATCGGGAGAAATCGACGGAAGCGTTGCTCTGACAGTTGTAACAATGGATGTGCCAGTACAGCCACTGCACCCATCGCGTGAATCTGTGCAATTGTTTCTTGCAGATCCAACCGCTTCGGCGCATAATAATACGGACCTTTTTCATCCAAAAGCTGATGTAACGCCTCTTTTACACTGCGGACATAGCCGTTTTCTATCAACAAATTGGCAAGATGTACCCGATTCAGATTTGTACTCGCACTCTGTGCAAGTAACTTATCATAGGAAATCCGATAGCCGGCATCTTGCAAACGTTGTACACACAAGCGCAAACTCTCTGTCTTTTGTCTGCGAATCTGTTGTAGTTTTGCCTCTGCGATCTCAAACATTTCCACCGGCAGAAATAAGCCAATCAAATGCAGTTCCTGCCCTTCCCATTCCGTCGCATATTCAATTCCACAGGCAAATTCGATCTTTTGTGCGGCAGCCTCGGAAAAAGCCTGCAACCCTGCCGTTGTATTATGATCTGTAAGCGCGATGGCTCGCAGTCCCTTTTGTAAAGCCAATGTTACAAGCTCCCGCGGCGATAACGTTCCATCCGATGCATCGGAATGTAAATGCAAGTCGCAACAATCCATGGATTTCATTGTTTTTCTTTCCCCTCCGAACTGTCAGTACAAAACACAAAGGCTCTTTTAACGATTACGCAAACACACCAAAATACAGCAGCACCGCCGCGCCAAGTGCAATCCGATACCATCCGAATACCGCGAAATTATGCCGTTTAATATAGGACATGAGGAATCGTATGACAATCATGGAAACCGCAAACGCAACTACCATGCCGACCAGCAAAATCACAATCTGCTCGCCGGTAAAGGCAAATCCAAATTTGATCAATTTGATCGCACTAAGCCCAAACATCACCGGTACGGCAAGGTAAAAAGTGAATTCCGCGGCGGCAACACGGGAAATTCCCAAAATCAATGCGCCGACAATCGTTGCACCGCTTCTGGAAGTGCCGGGGATAATCGAAAGAACCTGAAACAGTCCGATGAAAAATGCCAATTTATAAGAAATGTCTCCGGTTGCTTCCACTCTCGGTGTGCGGGTTTGATTCCACCGCTCCACCACAAGAAACGCTATCCCGTATAAAATCAACATTGCCGCAATAACCTGCGGCGTATGCAAATGCGCCTCAATCCAATCATCCAATAAAAGCGTTACCACAGCACCTGGGATACAAGCCACTACAACCTTAAACCATATGGAGAAAATATCCTTGCGCACCACCGGCTGTGTTTTATCTTTCCATTGAAGCGGAAACATCTTACCCCAAAACAAGATCACAACCGCCAAAATAGCCCCCAGTTGAATCACCACAAAAAACATTTCCTTGAACGCATCCGGCTGATCCAGTTGCATCCAGGCATCAACAAGCAACATATGCCCCGTACTGCTGATCGGAAGCCATTCCGTAATGCCCTCGATGATTCCTAAAAAAATCGTTTTCAAAATTTCAAGCCATCTCATTACAAACCCCTTTTGCCATCTATTGACTTTTGAATTTGCCAGAACGATTTCAGTATAACACAACCCTATGGAAAAGTCAAATAAAATCCCCGACATTTTTCGCAAGGAATGCGGAATATAAGCTTGACATTTCTCTCTTTTCCCAGTATAATAGAATCTGTAAAATCTATCTAAAGGGGTGTTTGTATGCAATCTCTTTCCAGCACCGAACCGATCTTACTACGTCCTATTTTCAAAGACTATTTATCCGGCGGAAGAAAACTTGCCGAAAAATATGGGAAGCAAAGCGACCTTCCCCGCATGGCGGAAAGCTGGGAGCTTGCCGCACACAAAAACGGACAAAGCATTGTCGCAAGCGGGACCTATTGCGGCTTGCAGTTTGGCGAATATTTGAATCAAGTCGGCAAAGCCGCACTTGGCACCCATGGCGCCCACTGTGACCGCTTCCCTGTTCTGATTAAGTTTATTGACGCGAAGCAATCTCTTTCCATTCAGGTACATCCGGACGATGCTTATGCCGCAAAACACACCGACGATTCCGGCAAAACTGAGGCATGGTATGTGCTTGACGCAGAGCCGGGTGCTTTCTTATACCACGGATTTTCCAAATCCATCACCAAAGAAGAATATCGTCGCCGCATTGTGGACGGAACGATCACCGAGGTCTTACGGGCAGTTCCTGTAAAAGCGGGGGATGTTTTCTTTATTCCGCCTGGAACCGTACACGCCATCGGCGCGGGAATGCTGATTTACGAAGTACAGCAGAATTCCGATACGACTTATCGGGTTTACGATTTTGACCGCGTTGACACGAACGGGCAAAAACGCCCGCTTCATATCGAGGATGCCATTGCAGTTTCCGATCTGCACCCGCCGAAATTGCCGCAAGCGGACACATCCTACACCGACGCGGAGGGAAATTTCCATCGGGAAGTTGCAACATGCGCCTATTTCCACACAGAATCTGTGACATTTTCCGACCATGCCACCATTCCCATGACGGACGCATCTTTTGGCTCCTTGATCTTAGTCAGCGGCACCGCCGTGTTACATGCCGGAAAAACGGAACTTTCCATCAAAGCCGGCGACAGTGTATTCATTCCGGCGCAGAATGCCAATCTCACCATCAGCGGAAACGGCGAATATTTATTTACTACGATTTAATTCAGAAAACACACCCGATTCTCTCGCAATCGAAAAGGCAATCGCATATGCGATTGCCTTTTTGGTTCCTGTTTATCAGGTATGCTCTTTACAATGTACAATGGTGGCATTACAGCCAAGGGAGGAAGTTCCGAGGGCGGCATCCCACTGTGCTCGCGTACCCTTAAAGATGATACTGGTTAAACTACTACATCCATCGAATGCATTGTTCCCGATACTTGTTACGCTTTCCGAAATCGTGATACTTGTTAAGCTACTGCATCCGGAAAATGCCTGCATTCCAATGTTGGTTACCCCCTCGGGGATTGTAACACTCGTTAAATTATCGCAAAATTGAAATGTCATATCCCCAATACTTGTGACACCCTGTGGAATTACAACACTCTCTAAATGACCACATTTGTAAAACGCACTTTCTCCAATGCTGGTCACACTGGACGGAAGCGTAATATCCGTTAACCGACTGCATTCGAAAAATGCATACCTCCCGATATTTGTGACACCCTGCGGAAGCGTAATACTTGTTAAACTGCTACATTCGACAAATGCCTGTTGTCCGATACTTGTAACACCCTGCGAAAGCGTAATACTTGTTAAACTGCTGCATTCGAAAAAAGCCTGCTGTCCGATAAGGATCACACCCTGTGGGATTGTAATACTTGTCAGACTTCTGCATCTAGCAAATGCATAATCCCCAATATGCGTGACACTCCCATCGTTCGGAATAACACTGCTATTGCACCCCGCAATCAGCGTTTTACTTTCCGTTGCAATCAAACAGTTCCCTGCGGCATGGAAGACTGTATTATCATCTGCAACCAGAATCTTTGTAAGACTACTGCAATCGGCGAATATACCGGTTCCGATGTTTGTCACATCGGATGGAATTGTAATCCTTGTTAAATCATCACAGTTTGAGAACGCACCTGCAGCGATTCCTTTGGTGCTTTCTCGGAGTTCTACGGTCGTAATGGAATCCTCACATGCAATCGCCCAATTTTCTAAATATGATATTCCATTTTCCTTTTGAAAAATCAAATTATCGCATCCAAAGAATGCACCATCTCCAATGTTTGTCACACTTTCGGGAAGCGTGATATTTGTTAAACTACTGCATCCATCAAATGCAGAGCTTCCGATACTTGTAACACTTGATGGAACCGCGATACTTGTCAAGCTGCTGCAACCCGAAAATGCACTGTCTCCGATACTAATCAAGTTTGGCTGAATGGTTATTTTTGTTAAATTCTTGCAGTTAGAGAATGCACCTCCGGCAATTCCCTTGGTGTTTTTTCGTAGTTTTACGTTCGTAACGGAAGAATCACATTCAATTGCCCAATTATCTAGGTACTCTACACCATATTCCTCTTGATAATTTTCCTGTTTATATAATTTTCCACAATTGTCAAATGCACACAAGCCGATATTCATCACACTGGATGGGATCGTAATACTCGTTAGTTTGCTACATCCAAAGAAACCATAATATCCAATGCTTATTATGCTTTCCGGAAGTGTAACACTCGTCAAATTCGCACATTCATAAAATCCTTGGTCCAGTATCTGTGTGACGGGTTTTCCCTGATACTCGACGGGAATGACAATTTCACTTAGAAGCTTTACTGTTCCTTTTTTCGCCCCAACCCCATAAGTACCGTCAGACAACAATTCATACGTTAAACTGGGCGTTCCTGCTGTGTCTGACTTTTCGTCCGGTTTTCCGGACGCTTCCGTTTGGGACGTTCCGACCGGCGTTCCCTCTTGTGATCCGCAGGAAGATAAAATCCCCATGCAGACCAGTACCAATGCCAATAGAATCG
>ERZ808278.251-NODE-251-length-41609-cov-4.241325_pt1 | contig 41609 bp, 33 predicted proteins | sample MGYA00521239_ERZ808278 | MGnify/ENA primary metagenome ERZ808278 (study PRJEB31516, sample SAMN03275600) | gut metagenome | biome: mammalia-associated habitat; material: feces | host: Papio cynocephalus | place: Kenya | collected 2012-07-17 ... | reverse complement strand
ATCAAGCGTTCTAAGATACCCTTTCACATATTCACTATTTAAATTGACATCTTTGTAGTATGCCCTATACTCATACCCTCGTTTTCTCATCTTAGCAAATGCGAGATTAGCTGACTTTTTCTCTATCTTCAAACTTTGATTAATGCAAGAAAATGAACTAAGATATTCGGGATAAAAAATTGTCTTCGTTCTTAGTCTTCCATATTGAATTTCCACCTGTCTTTCGTGAAAAACAAACTCATCCTTAATCTTAGCCCACTGTTGGGATTGGCAAGCAGATTCAATTTCCTTTCGAGCTAGTTCCTGCTCATCCAATGCTTCTTCTTTCTTGCACTTGCTCCATCCACTCCCTGTATAAGTATCATATACACTACCGTTAAGATATATTGTATGTTCTCCACTTCGCATGCCCTTTGTCTTTAATAAAATTCGCTCTGTAGTGTCTACAGCACCACCAAGCTTACTTTCTCCGTCAGACCTGTCATACAACTGATAAGAGAAATAATCCCCATTATCATTCCATGAATCTCTTATATTTTCAACCATTTCACGTACATTTTCATAAACCCTGGATGCAGGATCCGTAACAAAACTCCAGTCAAAGGGATGCTCCTTAACAGGAATATCCAATACAATAACAAAGAACAGAATAAACACCGGAAGCAATCCCGTCGTCCTCTTCGTATCTAAAGGACTCTTATAATACGTAATATGAATCAATTCTGAACATGAAACCAAAAAGCAAAATAAAATAAGAAATACGAAAACTGGAGAAACGGGTACCAAACATAGTCTTAATACAATAAAAGCAATAAGAAATCCTGAAGAAAGGATACATTTCGCATAGGTACATTTCATAACCATCGAAAGCACCACTGTCTGAATTAGAAATACAATACAAAGCCCAATGAAACCATTACCTATATGTTTATCCTGCACACCTAAAACAACTAGAATACTTGCAAGAAACATCAGTACGCCAATCAGCACATTCCATTGCTTTTTCTCATAGGAAAGAACACCGGCCATGGAAAACGTACACACCAGCAAAATTGTCCAATAAGAGACTGTAATCCCTCCCCATTTTATTTCCTGAATTGACAACAATATTGCAAATAAGAGAGAAATCCCCTTTTCATATAACAGTTTCATAGCAGCTCCCCTCCTCCAATATTTTTTTCACATCTCCATCGCTAGGTATAAACAGTACCAAAGCATGAATCATGCTTCCATCCCATTCCTCTGGCTCTTCTCCCATGACTAGTACGATTATTTTCTGTTTTCGCTCCTCAAAACTGCTTATACACTTTAGTAAGCTATCCCCTATCTGTAATACCACAAGAACAACGATTTGATTTTCTTCTGGAATACATTCTTCTAACAGTGCATCCGCCGATAATTTTCCACGAAAACAAAGCTGTGCTGTTTCTTGATACATGCTATCATAAGCCGCAAGGTCCCTTATCTCATGAAGGCAAATCTCACCTTCTTCATAAACCATACTGCATCTTGTATTATGATTTACACAGTAATAAGCAATTGCAAGTACACATTCTAAAAGCTTATCTTCCACTGCTAACCTTTCCATTTCTTTCGGAGGCAGCATTTCCATATAAATAATGACTCCCTGTTTGACTATGTTCATATTTTTTCGTGTAAACAATTCTTTATATTTAGCTGAAGCTTTCCAGTCAATCATACGTTTTTCATCACCTGGCAGATAAGGCCGAATTTCCACATCTGGTTCTTGCTTCTTGATTTCAAAGAGGCCATTTCCCTGCTTATCATCACAGTCTTCCTCTAGGAAAAAACATTTGTCCAAAGAAATTGTTTTGGGCAAAACCGTCACATTATAAGGTTCTTTTATGGGGTATGTAATAGAAAATAAATGCATAAAATCTGTCACCTGTACACTCTTTACACCAATGGCATAATTGCCACGATACCTGCATAAAACAGATGTCTTATATTCTTTCTTCTCACCAGGAAGCAGATAACTCTCCCGAAATGGCTCTACATCTAAAACTCTAGAATTATCCTCGTAGAAATTGAGTTTAATATGTTCATACATTATATAGTCCTCATTTCCAACTTGAATCGTATAATCTGCTATTTCTTCCTTCACTAAGGTATTATGTTCCACCTCCTGATATATCTTAAATCTAGCATATACATAAGCTGTATAAATCAGACACAGCACAGGAACCAAAAGCGAACACTGAAAGAAACGATATGGGATGGTTCCTCCATAAAATGTTACAAAGAAACCTGATAGCAGAATACATAGAATTACCCCTATTCTTACCTCTTTCATAAACTCTTCTCCTTACTCTATAAAAGCGGAATCTTTGTTTCATTCTTAATGCTCATTATAATTGCTTCTGCTGACTGTTTCTTTATTTTAGCACTGGAAGATAACATAATACGATGGGCTAAAACAGGAACCAGAATGGATACAATATCTTCTGGAATCACATAATCTCTGCCTTTCATATATGCCATTGCAAGAGAAGCGCGAACTGCTGCTAATGTTCCTCTTGGACTGACACCTAGTGCAATGGAATCGTGATTTCTTGTTTTTTCTACAATATCAAGGAGATATTGTACCAGGTCTTCGTGAATTCTAATTTCTGTAACTTCTTTCTGCATAGCAAGGATATCTTCACTAGATATTACCTTTTGTATTTTGCCCCAAGCAATTCCCTTCACCATTTTATTTACCATAAGCACCTCAGACTCCCTATTCGGATACCCCAAGGTAATTCGACAGAAAAAGCGATCCAGCTGTGCCTCTGGCAAACGATAGGTTCCTAGAAAATCAACAGGGTTCTGTGTTGCTATAACAAAAAAAGGCTTTAACAATGGATATGTGACACCATCCACTGTTATCTGCCCTTCTTCCATCGCTTCTAATAAAGCTGCCTGTGTTTTTGGTGAAGTACGATTTAGCTCATCGCCTAAGAGAACCTGATTCATCACAGGTCCCTTCTGAAATGTAAAACTTTCCGTCTTTGGATTGTACATAGAGTAACCCAAAACATCGACAGGCAACGTATCTGGTGTAAACTGAATACGTCCAAAGCTGCACCCTGTAAGCTTCGCAACTGCCTTTGCCAGCGTAGTTTTTCCCACTCCAGGTACATCCTCTAACAAAATATGCCCCCCTGCAAGCAAGGAAACGCAGACCAGTTCCATCTGCTTTTCCTTTCCTACAACGATCTGATTTAAAGCCCCCAATAAGTCATTCATTTTTCCCTTCTCCATATACTCTCCTTCCTAACGAAACCAATCTTACTCGCTGCGAACTCCATATTTGCCCGCAAGATAGTTAATAAACTGCTGTGCAGTACGTCCAGACATACCGCCATGGCTTAGTTCCCATTTATTTGCTTCTGCACAGATTTCCTGTTCTGTAAGCGTAATATCTGGGTATCGTTTTGCAAGACTTGTTACAATGTTGAAGTACTCCTTCTGATTTGGTTTTGAGTAAGAAATTGTAACACCAAAACGATTTACCAATGACAGCTTTTCTTGCATTGTCTCGGAACGATGTAATTCTTCATTGCCTGTACCATCGTTTCTGTCTCCCCAAGTTTCTCGAATCAGATGTCTACGGTTGGATGTAGCATAAATCAGTACATTGTCTGGCTTTGTCTCTAAACCACCTTCAATAATCGCTTTCAAATACTTATATTCGATTTCAAATTCCTCGAAAGATAAATCATCCATATAAATAATAAAGCGGTAATTTCTATCTTTAATCTGCTCAATGACAGTGGATAAGTCCTGGAACTGATGTTTATAGATTTCTATCATACGAAGCCCCTGATCATAGAACTCATTTAAGATAGCCTTAATTGAAGTAGATTTACCAGTACCACTATCCCCTGTTAACAATACGTTATTGGCTTTTTTACCTTCTACAAATGCCTTTGTATTGTCAAGCAGCTTCTGTTTTTGAATTTCATAACCAATTAAATCATCTAACTTCACCATATCCGTATTCAAAATTGGAGATAATACCACTTCTTCTCCCTTTTTCTTAATTCGGAATGCTTTATTCAGACCAAACTTTCCAACACCATAATTACGATAGAAATCTGTCACATATGTAAGAAAATCTTCGGCGTCCTTTGCTGCTTCCAGCTGTCTGCTCAGAGCACGCACCTTGTCACTTACGCTCTTATTATAGCTTCTTTCCTTTTTGGTAATTGCCTGATAATTGGTTACTGTTGAAAAACAATGAATTCCAAGTGTCTGTTCCATATCAGAGAAATCATACAAAAATAATGTACGGATATTCTCTAAATCGCTAATTGCGAATGTCAAAACAGAGCCTTCTCGTTTTCCGTATTTTTCACACACAATGCTGAATGGATTTTCATCGGTTGCTAATAAATATGCAATATAATTATGCCATAAATTTGTATCAAATCCATATCTTGTTGCTACATCTAACAAACGATTCATCTGCTCATAAATTCTAGCAACCAAATCCTTTTTATTGTAATCACCGTCTTCATAAGCTTTACAAATCTTTGCTAATTCATGTAGTATACCTTCCTTATCGAAATTACGGTAAATGATTAATTGATTCACTTCTTTATACATAATAAGACCTCTCTTTTGCATTAATATTCTTCTTAAGTCTTAACTATACTCCGCTATATAGGGAAATGCAACTATTTGACCAAAAAACCCCCAGATAAACTTATGCCTTTATCTGAGGGTTGTGGAACTCACACTTTGTTCTCTATATTACATTCTTTCAGGTGCTTCTAAACCTAATAAATCAATACACTGATTTAAGATCGCTTCTGTTAAAGAAATTAATGTAATCCATGAGTCCTGCTGTTCTTTATTCTCTTCAGAGATAATCTTTGTCTCATGATAGAACTTACTGAATGCATTGGATAACTCATAAATATACTGACAAACTTTATGTGGAGCATTTTCCTGATATGCATTCTTGATTACTTCATTGAATTTTACAATTCCAAGCATTAAATCACGTTCACTATCATTGAATGCTGGTTTAATTGCTGCACCAGCAGGAAGTTGTCCAATTTCATTTTTGTATTTTGTTAAAATAGATTTGATTCTTACAATTGTGTATAAAATGTAAGGACCTGTATTTCCTTCAAAAGAAGTAAATCTGTCTAAATCAAAGACATAATCTTTGGATGCCTGGTTAGATAAATCACCGTATTTGATTGCTGCTAAACCAACCACTTTAGCGATTTCACGAGCTTCCTCTTCCGAAATATCACGGTTGCTCATAACCTTTTCATATACTGCATCATCAATTTCTTTGATTAAGTTTTCAAGACGCATAACACCACCATCTCTTGTCTTAAATGGTTTGCCATCTTTTCCATTCATAGTACCAAAACCTAAGAATGTTAACTTTGTATCCTCATCTAGTATCTTTGTTTTCTTCGCGCAACGGAACACCTGGGTAAAGTAAAGTTCCTGTCTCTTATCTACTACATAAGTGATAGCATCTGGATTAAATAACTTACGACGTTCTACCATTGTAGCTAAGTCTGTTGTGTTATACAAACTGGAACCATCGGATTTTAAAATCATACATGGAGGAACTTCCTTTGTATCTGTTTCTTCCTTAACATCGACAACTAAAGCACCTTCGCTAATGTATGCATAACCATTATCTTTTAGATATTTCACCATGTCCGGAATATAAGGCTGTGCATCACTTTCCTTCTTCCAAAGTTCAAAGGAAACATTTAGATTCTCATAGTTTCTCTTTAAGTCTGAGATAGACACATTTAAGATATGGTTCCATAATGCTTTGTAACCACGTCTTCCACTCTGTAATAAGAAAGTAGCATTCATAGCTTCTTCTCTATACTCTGGATGTTCTTTGGAATATGCATTGGCATAAGGATATATCTCTTCTAATTCAGAAATGGTAAATGGTGCTTCCTCTGGATATTCACCAGTATAGTTTTCATCAAAATATACTAATTCAGGCTGACGTTTCTTAAGTTCTGTAATGATAAGTCCCATCTGAAGCCCCCAGTCTCCTAAATGTACATCACCAATCATTTCATCACCCATGAATTTACCAATACGTTTGATACTTTCTCCGATAATAGCTGAACGCAAATGTCCAACATGTAAAGGTTTCGCAATATTAGGTCCACCGTAATCAATGATTACCTTTCTTGGATTCTCAGTTTTCTCACATCCAAAACGTTCATCCTGATTCATCTCATTTACGTAAGACGCTAAAAATGCATCACTTACTTTTATATTAATAAAACCAGGCATGATTGCTGTTATTTCACCAAATGTTTCACTGCTCTCTAACAAAGCTACTACATCGTTGGCAATCATGATAGGTGCTTTCTTAAATTTCTTTGCTGCAGCAAGTGCGCCATTACACTGATATTGACATAAATCTGGACGGTTCGATAATGTTACAGTACCAAATTCTTTCTCATATCCGGCCTTTTCAAATGCTTCTTTCACTTCTGCATTCAACAGTTCTATAATTTTCTTCATATAACCTATGCCCTTTCTCAAAATTCGTTATGTATTACTATACCACAAATTTTATATAATGTCATAGAAAACTTTGATTTTTAAGAAAAAGACTATATTTTTCCCCCCATATGTTGTATATTATTAGTAACTGAATATGGAAAGGAGACTATGTTATGTTCAGTCATTTCTTTGGAAATTACTTAATACGTAATGAAAAGATTACGAAACAGCAATTTCATGAAATACTACTTATCCAGAAAACAATTCGAGTAAAGCTCGGATTAATGGCAGTAGCATCCCGACTTCTTACAGTGGATCAGGCAGATCAGATTAACCGTATACAAGCTACCAAAGACAAACGTTTTGGAGACATAGCAGTAGAAAAAGGATACCTAACAGAAGACCAGGTTGACTTTCTTCTTAGTCAGCAAGGTAGTCCTTTCATGGCCTTTACACAAGCAGCTATTGAGAATGGCGCACTAACCTTTAACGATATTAATACCATGATCACTGCATTTCAAAATGAGTTTTCCATAACAGATGATGTTCTTACCGCAATGAAAGATGGCGATACCGAAGCATTTACAAAACTTTTTTTACATATTAACGAGCCTCTTTTCTACGAGCACTTTTCATTATTTCTTCGTAATATTATTCGATTTATTCAACGAGATATTTATTTTGAATCTGCTTACACAGATGATTCATATGCATTCGATTATCTTGCTAGCCAGCAACTAAAAGGTCAATATGATATATTTGTCGCCCTCGCTGGAAACGACAACGCTCTTCTAGAAATTGCTAATCCATATGCAGATGAAATGTTTAAAGAAGTTGATGAAGATGCTTTTGATGCAGTTTGTGAGTTCATCAACTGTGTAAATGGATTATTTGCGAGAACGTTGTATGAAAAATCCATTGAGGAAGACATGCTTCCACCATTATTTTACAAAAGCCAGACTCTCATATCTTCTGGAAACTTTTATGTTCTTCCTGTTTATATCAATGATAAAAAAGTCGATATAATTATTGCAGTGGATCGGGACATATCTTTTCGATAAGAAATTCTAATATGAGATTCGGAGGTACAAATATGGCAAACATTCTAATCATAGATGATTCTAAGACTTCACGTAAAGTTCTAAAAAACCTTCTGCAGACTGACGGTCATCAAATTGTTGCGGAAGCTGTAAATGGAGAAGATGGCATTAAGAAATTTATTGAATTTAAACCTGATGTAGTAACTATGGATATCACCATGCCGGTTATGGATGGTATTGAGGCATTAAAAAAAATTCGTGAAATTGACAGCCAGGCTAAAGTAGTTATGGTTACTGCAGCAGGGCAAGCTAATAAAATGTATGAAGCTGTAAAATATGGTGCATCAGAATTTTTAGCAAAACCATTTGAACCAGAGCAAATCAGTGAAATTATTAATAGAATTTTAGAAGTTTAATCAAATCTATCAGAGTTATTGCATATACATAAACCCTCGTCTTACACAGACGGGGTTTTTTTCAAGTTTTCACCATGCTATAATAAGCCTAAACTCTTTATTTGAAAGGAAATGAAACTGTTATGTATGCATTTATTACAGGAGCATCCAGTGGAATTGGTAAGGAACTAGCAATTCTTTTCGCACAAAAAGGATATGACCTGATCTTAGTCGCTAGACGGAAAGAACGTTTAGAAAAATTAAAAGAGAAATTAGAATCTCGCTTCTCTTGCCATGTAATCATAAAATCAACCGATTTAAGCATAGAGGAGCACTGTTACAATCTAATTAAAGAAATCAACGAACTTCCAATTGAAGTAATTGTAAACAATGCTGGTTTTGGTTTGGTTGGCTATGTTACAGAGCAAGATATGAGGGATAACCTGAATATGATTAAAACAAATCTGATTGCACCACATATCTTTAGCAGCTGGTTCTGCAAACATGCTACAAGAGGTTACATTTTAAACGTTTCCAGCATCGCTGCATTCACTACACCACCACTTTTTGCAACCTATGGTGCAACCAAATCCTACCTATACTCTTTTAGTGCTGCGCTTAACTATGAAATGAAAAAACAGCATAAACCCATTTCCATCACAACCTTATGCCCAGGCTCTGTAAAAACAGAGTTTTACCGAAATGGAGGAACGCAGACTGATGTTTGCATGTTATCTGCTCGTGAATGTGCTGCAATTGCAATAGATGGATTATACAAAAAGAAAGCACTGGTAGTGCCGACTGCAAGCATGAAAGCCACTTACGTACTTTGTAAACTCATGCCACAGTCTCTAATGCTTCCTATCCAGTACTTTCTTCAAAAGAAAAAATTACACCCTTAATTTTTGCGGAATCCGTTTGGATGGTTTTTGTGCCAGTTCCATGCGGATTCTACAATCGTTTCAATATCTGCATATTTTGGCTCCCATCCAAGAACTGTTCTTGCCTTTTCACTTGATGCAATTAATTTTGCAGGATCACCAGCACGCTTTGGTGCTATTTCCGCTTTAATCTCATCACCAGTTACCTTTCTAGCAACATCAATTATTTCTTTTACAGTAAATCCAACACCATTTCCTAAATTGAAAATGTTACTTTCGTTCCCGTTCATTAAGTACTCTACCGCTTTGATATGAGCATCTGCAAGGTCTGTTACATGGATATAATCACGTACACATGTGCCGTCTTTTGTATCATAATCATCACCGAAAATACTGATATGTGAACGTTTTCCTAAAGGCACTTGTAAAATTAATGGAATTAAATGTGTCTCTGGATTGTGAGCTTCTCCAATCTGGCCACTCTTATGAGCACCACATGCATTGAAGTAACGCAAAGAAACATATCTTAAATTATGCGCTTTGGATGTCCATTTGAACATTTTTTCCATAGCAAGTTTTGTTTCTCCATAAGTATTAGTAGGTTCTGTTCTATCTGTCTCAAGAATCGGAATACTTTCAGGTTCTCCGTATGTCGCTGCTGTTGAAGAGAACACAATCTTATCTACACCATTGGCAACCATTGCTTCTAATAAAACTTTTGCACCACAAACGTTATTATCATAATATTTTAAAGGTTTAACCATACTTTCACCAACAAGTGAATTAGCAGCAAAATGTATCACTGCATCAACCTTCTCATCCTGAAATACCTGATTCATAAAGGAACGGTCTCTTACATCACCTTTATAAAATGCTGCCTTTGGATGAACTGCTTCTAAATGTCCTGTTTCTAAGTTATCCACAATTACAACTTGATGTCCATTTTCTATTAATTCATATACAGTATGGGAACCAATATATCCTGCTCCACCTAATACTAACACTTTCATATTCTCAAATCCTTTCCGCTTATAATTCTTTTGGACCGCTACCAACAGAAACTACATAAAACTCTGCTGCGTATCCAATTCTGTCTTTATAATTTTCACCAACAGTTTGAATAACCTCTTGTACACAGTCATCCTTTACAATACTTACGGCACATCCGCCAAAACCTGCTCCTGTCATACGTGCACCAATTACGCCGTCACATTTTAAAGTTTCTTCCACCAAAGTATCTAATTCAACGCCTGTAACCTCATAATCATCTCGTAAAGAATCGTGTGACTGTACCATTAACTGGCCAAACAGGGTTAAATCTTTATCTTCTAGTGCTTTTACGGCTTTTATTGTACGTTGATTCTCATAAACTGCATGTTTTGCTCTCTTTATCAATACCGCATCTGATATCACGTCTTTTTTCGCTTCAAACTCTTCAATTGTCAAATCTCCAAGGGACTCTATCTGAACTGCCTCTTGCAAACGTTTTAAAGCCTCCTGACACTCAGTGCGTCTTACGTTGTATTTTGAATCACCCAACTCTCGACGCTTGCAGGTATTCATAATTACAATTTTTTCTTTATCAAGTTTAATTGGGGCATAGCGATACTCTAATGTTGCCGTATCCAAATAAATTGCATGATCTGCTTTCCCCATTGACACAGCAAACTGATCCATAATACCGCAATTTACTTGATTGAATTCATTCTCTGAAAACTGGCTTAATTTCGCAATATCTACATTGGATATTGTAAAATCAAATACTTTGCTTAATGCATAAGCTGTAGCTACTTCAATGGATGCAGATGAAGACAATCCTGAGCCATTAGGAATATTTCCATAATATAAAATATCAAAACCACTACTAACTGTATAACCTTTCTGCAATAAGGACCATACAATTCCTGCTGGATATGCTGTCCAGTTGTGGATACTGCCTTTCTGCAGTTCTTCCAAATTCAATTCTTTGATTCCTATCTCTTCGAAATTCATAGAATAAAGACGAATTAATTTATCTTGACGCTTTCGAATCACCACATAAGTTCCGATTGTAAGCGCACATGGAAAAACATGTCCCCCGTTATAGTCTGTGTGTTCTCCAATCAAATTCACTCTACCCGGTGCAAAGAACACTCGAATGCACCCCTCATTACCAAATTGTTTTATAAATTCATCGTAAACTTTAGTCCTCAAGATGACCTCCTAGAAATTAGTAATACCAAATTTTTTTCATATCATATTTATAAACGCGATACGCTTTCAAAGAAAATTCCCGGATAAGCTTTCCAGTGCTGTCATACTCGCCAAATACCTTCTCTCCCATAGAATTTGCAATTGTGTTGGTTCCATTCCAAAAGACATTTCCTCCCTGGGCTGTATAAGGAAGTTCATAAGACCGTTTCAAGCCAAAGTATCCTGCCTTTTCATCCACTAAATACTCATAGTAGGAAGAATTACTTGCTGCTCTATGCTTCGAACCAGCGTTTGTGAACTTTGACCATTTCATACCAGGTACCATTGTAGAATATGCATAATTATTATTAAGCATTGTCAAATAATATTGCCCTTCCGAAAGACCTGCTCCTTGCTCTAGTGAGACGCTGTTCTGCCCCAACTGACAAGAGAAGTTATGTATTCCTTTCCCTAACTTTTCAGTACCGCTATCTAAATTGTACCACTTTTCGTTGAGATATGCACCCTTTAATAATAAATATTTTTTATTATTTGTTTTTTTCCATATGGAACTGTCCGAAATTATATATCCAATCTTTGGATAACCACTTGTTACATGATTAATTCGTATGATACTGGACAACTCTCTGGAACTTACAATAATGTCACTGCTCTCTATTCGAACAATCGAATTTAGATTAATCCAATTAAGTGGTCTTGCCTTATTCGCTTTTGCTGCCTGCTTCTTTACCTTAGGAAATAATTCTCCAAAGTCAACTAACTTTTGCACTTTTCCATCCTTTACATCTACAGAAATTACATAGTCGCAGATACTCTGGGCGTTCTTCTTAGTTGCAAGGCACCATAACTGACCATAATCATTATACACAAAATCATGATGTAGCCTATATCGTCCTAAAGAATATACATTCATAACCTGCCCCAATGAGGAAACCTGTGCAAATGCCTGATTCGAAACCGAATAAATCATAGAGTTGCTTAATATCTCCAACCTATCCGTTCTATAATTTTCAATTGGAATCACACTTCTTACTATTCCAGAGTTATCATAGAGAGGAATTGCCTTTGGTATGTTCTTTTCTCCAGCATGATATCCACATACTGCGAACAACCCATTGCTAATAGATGCTGTACTTTTACCATCCTCATAACCTATCTTCGTTTTTACTCCATCCCTAAGTTTATCTACATAGAAATCAAAATACTGCTTTTTAACCAGCTTACCTTTCCCATTGTATTGTCGTAACACAAGATAATTCTGATATCCCGGAACGAATCCTGTTAACAGGTATTCATGAACACGGGTCAGATTTCCATCTGTGTGGGTATTCAAGGTCCTTGTAAAATCAGGGATCTTACTATCTGCCACCTGTATTGTATACGTAACATATGTACTCTCTTCAGCTCGAAAATAATAATACAGTGAAAGTTTATTGGTTCCATAAGCATTCCATATCAATAACGGATTATCGAATGTATAACGCGCCTGCTTTTTTAACTTATCAATTCTTTTTGCTATTGCTTTTGATTTTTTTACATTATAGATATCTTTCACGTTTCCATGTGAAAATTGCATAATTGTTTCATCTTTTCCAATAGATACATGTTTTGAACCACCTTTGTTTATCCCTTGTTTATCTGCGGATTCCGTTAACAAATCTAGTTCATTTGTTTCTTTGTTGCTGGTTTTTCCTTTGGGCAAAAATACCACTGCTGCAATTAGTATACTAATCATAACAGCACTCGTAACGAGCACCTTAACCAAAACCTTCTTCATAAGCATCTCCCTTATTTCATTTTCCTACTCTTTCGCCTATTATAGCAAATTTCAGCTATAAAAAAAAGGGGCACATGTCCTATGCAGCCCTATAATTTAAAAAAGGCCTCAAAGACATAACATCTCTGAGACCTCTTATCTTTCATAAGAAATCTTTTAACTGTAGTTAGCAGATTCCCTGAGCCATCATAGCATCAGCAACTTTTTCGAAACCAGCAATGTTAGCACCCATTACGTAGTTTCCTTCATGACCGTAACGTTTTGCAGCGTCATCTAAGTTATGGAAGATGTTAACCATGATTCCTTTTAATTTAGAATCTACTTCTTCGAATGTCCAGCTTAATCTTTCACTGTTCTGAGACATTTCTAATGCGGAAGTTGCAACACCACCAGCGTTTGCAGCTTTACCAGGAGCAAACATTACCTTGTTCTCTAAGAAGTACTGAGTAGCTTCGTATGTAGTAGGCATGTTAGCACCTTCAGCTACAGCAATAACACCATTCGCTACTAATGTTTTAGCATCTTCAAGATCTAATTCATTCTGAGTAGCACATGGAAGAGCAACATCACATTTAATTGTCCATACGCCTTTACCTTCATGATATTCTGAATTTGGTCTGTAGTTTTTGTACTCTGTTAATCTTGCACGTTTTACTTCTTTGATTTCTTTTAATGCAGCTACATCAATTCCGTCTGGATCGTAAACCCAACCAGTAGAATCACTACATGTTACAACTTTAGCGCCTAATTGTGTAGCTTTCTGAATAGCGTAGATAGCAACGTTACCTGCACCAGATACACATACAGTTTTTCCAGCGATATCACTGCCATTGCATTTTAACATTTCTTCTGTTAAATATAATAAACCATATCCTGTAGCTTCTGTTCTTGCTAAAGAACCACCATAGGATAATCCTTTACCTGTAAGAACTCCTTCATATAAACCTTTTAATTTTTTATACTGGCCGAACATGTAACCGATTTCTCTAGCACCTGTTCCGATGTCACCAGCAGGTACATCTGTGTCAGCACCGATATATTTAAATAATTCGGACATAAAGCTCTGGCAGAATGCCATTACTTCACGGTCTGATTTGCCTTTAGGATCGAAGTCAGAACCACCTTTACCGCCACCAATTGGTAAGCCTGTTAAAGAGTTTTTGAAGATTTGTTCGAAACCTAAGAATTTGATGATACCTAAGTTTACTGATGGATGTAATCTTAAGCCGCCCTTGTATGGTCCAATGCTGTTATTGAACTGTACACGGAAGCCTCTGTTTACTTGAGCCTGGCCTTTGTCATCTACCCATGGTACACGGAATAAAATTTGTCTGTCTGGCTCTACTAATCTTTCTAATAAAGCTTCTTTTCTATATTTTTCTTCATTTGCATCGATAACTGGTCTTAAAGACTCTAATACTTCCTTAACTGCCTGATGGAATTCTGGCTGGCTAGGATTTTTTTCAATTACACTTGCTAGTACTTCATCAACGTATCCCATATTTCTCAATCTCCTTAAATAAATCTAATTTGACTTCGGAAGCTCTATCCACTTTTATGTATATTCAACAGAAAGGCACGTGCAAACACACGTGCCTTAACTCCGAACTTTATAGACTTCTTCGTCTTTGCAAGAATCATTATAGATTCTTTATCCGCTTTTTGCAATCAAAAAATGATGAAATGACACAAATAAATGAAATTCTTAAAATTATTAAGTCCAATCCTTTACAAGAATATTTACATCTTTTCCAGCACCAAAAAAAATTAAGTGTAAATTATTTTAATAAATTAAACAAGTTTATGAACGACATGTTAAATTCATCCTGATATAATAGCTCTCTTGCCAAAATTGGTCTGTCCGTTATGATATTATCAACTTTCAAAATTTTCATTCTTCGAATTTCATTTTTTGTATTGACCGTCCAGGCATATACTGCTTTACCATTTTTATGAGCAGATTCTACCATATTCTTGTTTACAAAAGTAGACCGTATACTAAAAAAGTCAATGCTGGAGCTTTCCTCAAACTCACCATACGCTCCCATCAAAATCAAACCTGTAGTAATAGAAGAATCTAGTTTTTTTACCTTCGTAAGTGTTGCATACTCTGTTGACTGAACCACACATTGTTTTTGCACACCATACTTTTGTATGAGTGATACTACCTTTTCCTCTAAGTCCTTAAAATGACTATTGCTCTTTATCTCAATATTCATTAAAGTTTTTCCCTTACAAAGAGCAATTGCCTCTTCTAACGTGGGAATTTGTGTTCCTGCATACTCTTCTGAAAACCATCCACCTGCATCAAAGCCACGCACCTCATCAAAGTCTACATTCCAAATAAATTTATTTTTCCCACAAGTACGGGAGAGATTAGAATCATGTAATATAATTATTTCCCCATCCCGGGTCTGCTGCACATCAAATTCCACATAATCAGCTAAGGAATCAATTGCAGCTTGAAACGCTGGCATAGTGTTTTCTGGTGCCTTTGAAGAAAAGCCACGATGTGCCGTTATCTTAACCCCATCAAAGGAGCTAAGCATTGTAATTCCATTGCCCCCTAAAACCTGCTGTTTTGTATACAGACCATCTACGAAAAACACAACAAAAATGAGAATACAAGCAACGATACGTTTTCGCTTATCAGTTAATATCTTAGAAGCAACATGTATCTCTTCCGTTTGCAACTCTTCTTCATGTATTTTCTTATACTGAAGAAATAACTCAATCTGCAATGCAACATTTGCATATAGACCAAACCAGCCTAACGCCAGCGCTGCATATATATTCGCATGCTCACATAAAGACAGGAACACAGCTACTGCAGTTGTTCTATCAACAAATAATAATACAAACACCGCTTCTGCTGCTATAATAAGCAAATATACACAAATTGAGATTAAAATGATACATACATTCCAAAGAAGCAAACTCAAACTACTGTGCAAAATGTGCTTTTTTAACAGGCTGCCGCTACTTTCACGACTCTCCTTCATACTTTTTCTTTCTAATAGAAAATAAGAAAGTGTGAACAGATTTCGATATACAATTAATACTATAATGAATACAATCAATCCTATGGTCATCTTCATCATAGGAATATGACTGATTGATTTTACAATGTAATTTGGAATACGTGTTCTTGTTACGACTCCAATGATGACAATTATGTTTGTTGCAATTAAAACAGCATATGAAAGAAAAATACTCCTTATATTCTTCTTTTGAAAGCAAAACAAGCTGTTTCTAAGACTGCCAAGAAATATATATATTGGTGGCCTTTTTTCAAGTCCTTTGCCTGCTAGAGCAAATGCCGATATCATTGATATTTCTCCAAGCAGGAAGAATCCAATTATTACAAATAATACGATTGCAACTAATATGGTCACTGGTCTCATCAGAAAATCAGCAAGGTTTTCAGTTGTAATATAACTGTAACCTGAATGCTTACCTGCTAAACCAACCAGGAAGCTGCTCAATGGCACAATGCAAAACAATGAAATAAATGCATATGCAATTTGATACAACAGGAAGTGTCTTTTACTTTGTAATAACAGTCGAAAGGTTCGTACAAACAATGCATCTTTTGCGGACAGAATCAGTTCTCTGGATATTTTCTTATCCCTCTTTTTCATATGAAACCTCTCATTTGCCTAATTTCTTACTTTATACTTTCTATATCATACTACTTTTTTTTAGATATAACAATTAATTCTTTCATATCATCAAAAATGAGTCTTTCACAACGGTTTTATTGACATTTTCAAGTGCTGTCTGTATAATTTTTTTTGCGGGGTGTAGCGAAGTTTGGCTATCGCGCAACGTTCGGGACGTTGAGATCGCAGGTTCGAATCCTGTCACTCCGGTCGTTACATAATTTACAACATAAATAGTATTTATTAGCAAGATTCACTTTTCTTTAGAATATGAATATTTTAAGAACAAAAAAGGAGAAATCATATGTACACAGAAAACGTATTAGATTTAATTGGCAATACACCTTTAATCGGGTTAAAACCTTCTACTGGATGCAACATCTTTGCGAAAGCGGAATTTTTGAATCCAGGTGGCAGCATTAAAGACCGCGTAGCAAAAAATATGATAATCCAAGCGGAGAAAAAGGGAGTTTTGAAACCGGGAATGACAATTATCGAGCCAACTTCTGGCAATACTGGTATAGGAATTGCTCTCGCCGGAGTACGTCTTGGTTACAAAGTCATAATTGTAATGCCTGAGAATATGAGTGAGGAGCGAAAAAAACTAATTCGTGCTCTTGGTGCAGAATTGGTTTTAACACCAGCAAATTTAAGCATCGGCGGTTCCGTTGATGAGGCTGAACGTATTATGAAATCTTCCGATCAATATTTTATGCCACAGCAATTTAAGAACCAAGACAATCCCAATATACACTATGAAACGACTGCTCGCGAGCTTTATGAACAGCTTGACCACAAAGTAGATATTTTCGTAAGCGGCTTAGGAAGTGGCGGAACCTTACAAGGCATTGGCAAATTTCTTAAGGAACAAAATCCTAACGTTAAAATTGTTGCTGTCGAGCCTAAGAATGTTTCCGCTCTTCTAGGAGATGAGCCTGGACTTCATAGTATTCAGGGTATTGGAGATGGTTTTATTCCAGATATCTTAGATACAAAGCTTATCGACGATGTTGTAGAAGTAACCGATGAAGACGCCTTTGAAACAACACGCCAACTGGCCCGCGTTCAAGGTTTACTTTGTGGAACATCATCAGGTGCTAATGTATGGGCAAGTAAATACATTACACAAAAATATGGCAAAGATGCCGTAATTGCGACTGTTCTTGCTGATCGTATGGAACGGTATTTTAGTACGGGGCTATTATAATATTATAATCCAAAGAGCTGCCGCTTCACGATTTTTCAATCGGTAAAGCGACAGCCCCTTCATTTTCTATTAAAACACCTTTTAGGGAGTGTTTTACAATAATATTACTTTATTTTGAATAGCAATAGCATACTGAATATACCGTTATGGAACTTTCTCTGGCACTGACAAGAATCTTATCTAACTTTCCTGAGAAATCACTTGTTCCAAACGCATTTACACAGTTATCATATGAATACTTCGCATAGTTATGTCCGTTTACATAACCAGTCTCACTTATTGAAACTTTAGCCCATTCAGAACCACCTGACCAGCTTTGAAGAACTAAATCAAGGTCTTTTTCCTGACCTGAATATTCTACATAGAAGTATCCATTACTTGTAATCTTAGATGCATCAAATTTTCCACCATTTTTAGCTGTTAATTCACCTACTGGCTGTTCCCATCCTGATGCTGTTGCATTGCCCCAGAAAATTGAAATATACGGATCGGATTCTCCACTTTCACCAGAAGCGTTTCCAAATACATACTTCACAGAATATACTGTAACAGAGCTCTCTGCTGCTCCAACAAACACTTTGTCAAGTTTTCCTGAAAAATCATTGTTTCCAAATGCACTGACACAATTCTCATATGAGAATTTAGCAAAATAATGTCCATTCACACTACCAGATTCACTGATTTGTACTTTGCCCCATTCGGAACCACCTGACCAGCTTTGGAAAATTAATTCCACTTGATCTTTTGTTCCACTGTACTCTACATAGAAGTTTCCGCCTTTTTTAATATTGGATGCATCAAATGCTCCACCGTTCTTACTTGTTTCTACTTCAACTGCCTGCTTCCAATTTGATGCTGATGCTGAACCAGAAAAGAGTAATACAGAATTTCCATCTGCTGTACTTGTAGGTACTGGCGTCTTAGTTGGTGCTGGTGTGTTAGTCGGTGTTCCTCCACCGAAAACAGAACACCTTACAGAAGTACTAGCAATACCATCATTTCCATTGAAAAGTCTATTTCCCCAGTCGGTTAAGCTGTTTCCACTCCAGTCATTGGAAAGATCAAGATAAGCATAATCAGAGCCATTTCCTTTCCATGACCATCCTAAGTAACCTACACCTTTTTCTTTACAAATGCTCATAATTGCATCTTCATCTACATCACCATTGGTGTGTTTTTGGCCAAATTCACCGATTACTACTGGTACTCCTAGATTTAATACATTTTGAATATTGTTATATACAGTAGAATAATCTGCACCTGAATATTCATACATATGAATTGAAAATACCGTATTTTTTAAGGAATCTGCATCAAACACTGATTTTCCTTTTTCTTTGATGGAATCTGGATATTGTCCCCATCCAGCACAGTCTACCATAAGCATATTTTTGATACCTGCATTACGGATGCTCTTAATGGCTGATTTATAACCTGATGCCCATCCAGAAGCATTCCAAGTTCCATACCATTCATTTGCAATATTTAAAATAACATACTGCTGATTTTCATTTAAAATGTCTTTCATTTCTTTCCAATAGTTCACTGCTGTATTCAGATAATTCGTATCATCTTTTCCTGTTGCATCGTGAACTTCTACAATACAAATCATCTTTTTCTCTTTACACTTTTGTATGATAGAAGAAAGTTCACTTGCTGATGTCTTGTCATATGTCTGGCCATCTCCCAATACAACTCTTACTGTATTTGCGCCTTTCGCAGCAATTCCGTCAATCGCTGTTGAAAAATCGCCTTTGTACCATGCATATGGTACATTGACACCTCTCATCATAAACTCTTGGTTGTTTGCATCATATATTTTTGTACCGTTTACATAAAATCCATTTCCTGCTGGTGTCTCGGATGGTGCTACGGATGGCTCTGTAGAATAAACTGGTTTATCTTTATATGCATTTACTAAAGCACCTGCAATTCCATCATAAGTAAAAGTTAAAGAATTTCGGTCAAAAATCTTAAAATATTCTCCACCACACCCATCGTTGTTGTTATCCCAAATGATACTTGCCATTCCTAGTTCTTTTGCCATATTGGCATAGATTCCTACTGCTTTCACACGATCATTTAAGTTATTTTTATTCGTACATCCAAATTCTCCAATAACTACTGGAACCCCTTTGCTTACAAAATACTGGTTAAGTCTATTAAACGTTCCTTTTAATTGATTATAGTCATCATCTGTCCAATCATTATGTCCGTCTCCTTGAAATGCGAAGTCAAAAGGATGATAGGCATGAATGGAAACTGCAATCATATTATCACTTGATAGATTCTTCCATCCTGCTACCTTTGGCTCATCTGCTGATGCACAATAAGTTGGAAGCATAACCAAACGTTTTGCATTGTTTCCACCAGTAGCACGAATTGCAGCTCTACCTGCTTCATTATATTCATTTACTACATTGTATAAAGTGGAATCACCATTCCAGTCATTATCTCCATTTCTTGGTTCGTTGTTTACTTCAAATACCAGCTTATCACCATAATTTTTGAAACGGTTACCCACCTGAGTCCAGATAGCTTTTAATTCTTGTTTTACTTGCCATTGATCTGAACTATTATAGTTTGCTTTCGTTTGTAAATCGTTATGATGAACATTGATAATCACATACAAACCACAATCAAGTCCATAGTTCACAACTTCTTCCACTCTATCAAGGTAAGATGACTTAATTGTATAATTACTTGAATTGGAGTAATTGTCATCCCATCTTACCGGAATACGTATCGTCGAAAAACCTCTATTTGCAATTGCTTGCACCATTTGCTTTGTGATTCTAGGATTGCCCCATCCAGTCTCATCATTTTCAGATTCAAGAGAATTTCCCATATTCCAGCCAGCTCCCATATCTGCAACAATTTGGGCTGCTGTCATTTGCCGCATATCTGACGAATATGCTTGTAATTCTTCTTTTGCTGCCAATGGTGCAAATAACATAGCAAATACCATCATAAATGCTGTTACTATACTTATATACCCCCGTTGAATTTTTCTGCATTTCACCATATAACTTCCCCTTTCATTTTCAATCATTTTACAACCAATAGTTACTTTTGCTGCAATATCTTGCAACAACTTTATAATACTATATAATTTCGATTCAGGCAACGATTTAGGTTAATATTTTCAAATTTTAGCTATTATTAAGTATATTTATTATTCAATTTTAATAATTAATTTACTTAATTTTTTACTTAATTTCTCCTTTTTTACTATTACGTCATATTTTCACGATATTTTTTGTACAATTCATCCAATTTTTTTGCTATTCTTTTTACACAAATAAAAAAAGGGTAAAAACTATTTACTCTTAATAGATTTTACCCTTTTCATCCTTTCTCAAGTACTTACTCTTTTTTAATTTACCTTTTATGCATTAGATTGCTGCTTGTAAATAAACATTTGTCCATTGTTACTTCTTCTTTCATTATACTATTTTACATAATAAAACAGAAGCTGTAACAACCTCATTTTGTGAAAAGAATTCACAAAAATCTGTTGTAACAGCTTCCGCTATGTATATATAAAAAATAATCCCCTCAAAATTGAAAAACTCGTTAGAAAGTTAATCAAAAGTAATTCTGGCATCTATGTGATACTTATGTTCTAATACAAGTTCCCCTAAAACTGTACTAAAAACAAATGTTCTTTTCCCCTTTTCAGTGTCCCTTTCACTGAATGCAGAACCATCACTTTTCTGCCAACATGTACGCTCCGTCCATACATGTATAAAACCATTATTCTCTTAACATCCCTCCTTAATCACACAAAGAAACTTTCTTTTTTTTCTTTTGTTCCCTTGACTGTGTTTATTCTACTACAAATAAATTACTTATGCCAAATCATGATAGAATTGATATATAAACATGTCATAATTTAAAACTTTTACTAAACAAAATATGTTTTACCGATATATTTGCGCATATCAGTAAAACATACTTTGTTAACTAATCCAATGCAAGTCCAATATATCCTGTTTCACTTTCCATAACATAGCTGGTGTTATCCCTTGATTTTAGTAATTCATCACCGTAACATATCATCCCATGTTTGACTGGCGTACCACTTACTTTACTTGAAGAGCATGTCACAATCCTTGCTTTTTTACAACGGAACTGCTTTCCCAAAAAATTACATACACTCTGTAGACTTTGCTGTGGAAGGTTTGTTTCTCTTACTATGAGGGTTTCTCCTACTGGACAAACCAATAGGAAATACCCTGTATTCTCACAAATATATGCTTTTCCACCACTATTTTCATTTTCCTGCAATGCATATTTTACAGCATGCTCATCCCAGACAATGTAATTCTCATTATGATACACCTTGTCTCGTAACTGCTTATAACAGGACGGATCTGCTGTCTCTAGTTTGCATGTATCATTTTCTTCTGGAAATATTGTAAGTTCTTCTACCTTTTTATAAAAAAACGTTTCGAATCCAAATTTACTATAATAATGATATAATCCATCATTGGCAGGAACAAGTCCAACAATGACATTCTCCTTCTTAGCCAAATCCAGTACATATTTTAAGACCTTGCCTGCATAACCTCTTTTACGATATTTCTCATCCGTCACAACTGCGTAAATATACCAGAATCTATCTTTTTTTGTTCTTCTGCTTAGTTCCCCTTCTATAACTGTCAGCATCGAAGCAACTTGTCCATTTTCAAGGTACACAAATTGATTTTCATATTCGGTTTTCCCTTTTAAATGCTGTTCAAAAAAGAAAGAACTGTATTCCACACTGTCACCAAAATACTTGGACCATAATTCATTCATTCTTGGCAGCATATCTGGTGTTGCTTTGGTCACCATATTACTTTACTCCTCCTCAATTAAAACAGCATTAAACTTATCCAATAAAATATCAGGATAATAAGATAATTTTGCCTTTCTAAGCCCTTCATCTCCTGTATCTTCCTCACGATTCACATATTCATAATCCTGACAGTTATGAAGTACAAACTGCTGATTAATCATTGGATACGCACCTTGTATCTCATGAAAAGCTTTTTCAATATGAATTACATAGGTATTACTATTTAATGGCTCTGCAATTGTATATGCAACCACTTTTCCTTCTCGTTTTAGCATCCCGCCTACTAATCCTAGTTCATGAAAATAACGAAAAGCTTCTTTCACAGCCTTCGATTCGTCCAATAAGGATTCATCCTCTTCTGTTATATATTTGTCTATCCACTCCTGATTCATCTTTTCACACTCATTTATATTCGCCGCACTAATTGGCTGGTACTCCCAATCATCAGAATCCTGGAAACGACGTATATGATTTCTTTTTCCATGTAGTTTTTTACCCGCTAATTTACTTAACTTTTCTACTGTGTAGATATAATCACTCTCATCTCTTAATAGTTCAAATTGAAACATCCCCGGAAACCATTCTTCCATCTTAGGAATTTGATCTTTAGTAATTCCTCTTAACATAAACTGATAGCCACGCTCTTTCGCATCCTTCATCATCTCTTCTATTACCTTTTTGGTATCTCCATTTCCTGTTGGAAACGTATATCTATAATTTTTTCCATAACCAGTTCGTAAGCAGCACATTTCATCCACTTTCGCAACCTGTGTGTGGTAAATATTTCTCCAAATATAAACACTAGTAAATACATACTCACATCCTTGAAAGTCTGATATACTCATACACTCATCTATCCATTGTTTATCACTTAACTCTATATCTTTAAAATTTATCATACGTTGTCCTTTCGCTGTTGTCCTTTTTACTACCATTCATTTCCCAATATTAGCTTTTCTTAGTGTAAATGTTCTTTGGTATTATACAAATATCATACAGAATATTCAACCTTTAAAATGTACAAGAACAAAGTATAAGTTCCTCACACCCTCGCGACTTAAGTTCTCGAAAAGGAACTCACACTTTACCGCACCGAACGGATGTTGCTGTTTTTTAGCGCCTAACTTCCTTACCCGTTCGTGTGCATCCAGTCCCTGTTTTTTAGAGAATTTTTTAACTTTTTTATAGACTTTTTTAACTTATAGGAAGGACTCACAGAGGACTTTCCTATAAGTTAAAAACAAGAGACCTAGCAAACCAATGCTACATCTCTTATTATTCCTCATAACTTCTATTTAATATTCTTTACAAAAGCTCTTCTTGACAATAAAAACAGTGACATTTCCCCGTTGAATCTCAAACAATTATATTCTCTGTGCCACAACTTGGACAAAATTTCATATCATGAGTATTTGAAAACAGTTCTGTATTCAAGTCATCCCAAATATGTGTGCTTGCCAAAAAGATTATTAAAAACAATATTATCATCTATTCTGCCTCATTTCTTTTACGCTTCAACATTATGTTTTTGATATAACCCATTACCAAAAACACTGACAGACAAAACACTGAGACTATCACCGTAGAGCAGCCTCTCTCAAAAGATAAAAGTTTAAATCCTCCTGCCAATATAAGATCCGCCAGCAGAACACGTCTTGCCTTCCTGCCGTACACCAAAACTTCCTTCTCATCCAAAGGCTTATTCTGATCCTCTACAGGAGCCAAAGGAATTATAATAGCTGCCGCAGCAATACTTAGTATTACTAAAAGGATAGAGGATCCTGCCAAAATTCTTGAAAATGCTAATATAATTACTACAAGAAAATTGGAATAAAAGAAGCACCTAAGCTGTGTCTTAGCATGAAATCCTCCAGCATTGGTTCGTAGTGGAATATACGCAGCCATAAAAATAATAACTTCCCAAAACATCTTCATTGCTATTCCTATGACTATGGTACAGATAATATTAATCAACGTAATGATTCCATGATGAAATCCATATTCATAAATCTCACGATCTTCCTCTTCAATTGCTCCATCATTAATTAGCTTCACTACTAAACGGTCTACTATTTTCATTCTCCCATCCTCACTTTTTATTATCATTTTTCAAAAAGACCTTACTCCATTCCAGATTAAGGCCTTTCTCTTTGGTTATTTCTTCTCTAAAAATATTTTTCTTGAGACAAAATTCCAGACCATTACCACAAAAGTTGCGACAATCTTAGCAATTAAGTAAGCTCTCTTAATCTTATCCCCAAGCCAGACATCTGCTACCAGATATATTACAACCTGATTGATACCTAGCCCAATCACACTTAAAATGATAAATGCTACAAATTCTGTCTGTTTCTTAATGTCATCTCTGCTCTCAAATACGTACCTCATACTCAGTAAGTAATTCACAATCACAGATACACAAAAAGAAATACAGGAAGAAATTAAATACTGCACTCCAAATACTTCTGTAAGAAATACCATAATACCATAATCAACAACGAATGCAATACCACCAACAACACCAAATTTCATAAATTGTATTATCAGTTTTTTCATCTTTCTTCTCCATTCCTTATGTATTAGTTATATCATATCAGACTTTCTCGCAATTAGAAAGCTATAAATGAAAAAAAAGAGATTAAATCGAATCGTGACTTAATCTCTTTATACGCAATCAATACTCTTTGCTTATTTGCCTTCTTTTGCTATTTTGCAGGCCTTTATTGCATCTTCTTTCGTAAGTGCTGAAATCAAGAAACCGCTGTTATGACAAAACTGAAGAGTTTCTACTCCACTTACTTTGCCGATACTTTCTTTCTCCACACCTCTCCAGGCTTCTGGGAAAGGTATTTTTAACTCATTTGGTTTCTCATCTCGTGGAACAGCTTGAGCAGTGTAGCCGCCTCGATTTGACGGTGCAACCACAAAGTACACTTCCTTTTCCTTTACAAACTTTTTCCACGGTGCTGAACGAGGCATGATAAGAATTCCATCTTCACATTTGGATAATGCCTTCGTTACAAGATCCTCAGCACGATTAATACTTTTAATATATTCTATTTCCTTAACTAAAATCTGATATGCTACTTGTTTTGCCTCTTCAAATGCTTTATCCGAAGATATCGAATAATCCCAAGGCGGATTGAATTTGCCTATCACTTCTGCCAGCTGACTGTCTGCACCTGTATTGTCGTTTAGGTCAAGGCCTTGAATGAACTTTTCATCAAAGCGTTTTGCCTCTTCTTCTCCTACCAGCATTGTTCCGAATTTTCTCCAAAGCAATCCAAACGCTGCATATGGTATGTTGTTCTCTCTTACAGCACGGTCCTGCTGATGATGGTCATATTCACCAAATCCAATATCAAACACGATACCATCAAAATTCTCTGGCACCTCAAATCCTCTTTCAATCTTTATATCCGGATTAAGAATTGTTAATAACGCAGCGGAAAACACATCATCTGCGTGAAACTTACCACTGTGGGTAAATCCTCTCTCAATATCAATATAACGTTTCATTTCATTTTACCTTAAAAACTTTTACCTTTCATCCACTAAATAATACGAATTTGGCATATCTCCATTGCCTTCAATGCATTTTCATGACTTTGTTTTGTAACGCCTGCACAACAGGAAGCATCTACAACAATTGGCACCTCTGGCAAAAATGCTTTCACAAGCATAGCATTAGAAATCACACATATATCGGTACACAATCCTACCAATGAAATTTCCTCTATGGTTTCCATTTTGGCCTTTTCTTTTAAATATTCACCTAAAGCAGCTGAACCAAACGTTTCTTTGTCAAATACAAGAGCCCCCTCTGCTTCCTGTATTTCCTTTATACCAGAAACCAGTTCCCAGCCTAAACTTTTCTCGATACAATGTTCTACTGGAAGATTCTTTCCTTCTTGTGTGTTCAGATAATCTTTATGATGTGTATCTCTTGTGTAAATAACACTTCCATCAAAATTTTTTATTTTTTCAATTACCTTGGGAACAATCGCTACTGCCTCTTGTGTCCCTAAAGGACCATTTACAAAATCTTTTTGCATATCCACAACAATTAATATTTTTGCCATAGTTTCTCCTCCCGTCCTAATCTTTTTCTAATTATACAGGTTAAAAGATAAAAAAACAATGCGAAACTGTCTGCTCATAATCTGGCAGACATGTTTCGCATTGTTCTATATAACATCTTTTCTTATTTTTAACTCCCTTAAAGTTATATATTTAATATTGAATAGAATTTTCTTCGAATCAATAAATAAAATTTTGAAAAGCATCTACAATCTCAGCCCTATCACTCTCATTGGTTCCTACCAATTCAAGTGGCTGCGACAAATCAAGACTAAATATACCCATTATGGACTTTCCATCGATTATGTATCTTCCAGATTTTAGGTCGAAATTGTATTCTACTGAACTTGCAATATCTACAAATTCTCTTACTTTATCAATGGAATTAAGCAAAACTTGAACCTTTTCCATAATTTCACCTCCCCTAGCGAATTCTCTATTTCATGCCAATTCTTTTGAATTAGTCGATGAAGCAAAATTGTTAAACATTTATGTATTTTGTATAATTTTCTAAATATTCTATACACTTAATAATAACTACTATTTCAAACTGAAAACGCAGCTTATTGGAAAGCAGCAAAACTGCTTAGTAAAGGAGTAATCAAAATGACTACGAAATCAAAAAAAGTATTTTATATCGGCTTTTTGTTATCGGTTTGTGTTGGATTTTTTATGCATTCTTTCTACGAATTGAGTAATTACAGTAGAGTTGTTGGCTTATTCTCACCAATCAATGAAAGTCCTTGGGAACACTTAAAACTATTGTTTTTCCCATATCTTATATTTACTATTATACTATATATTTTTACAAAAAGGAATAGCAAAAATATATTATTTGGAAATTTTATTGCAATACTAGCAGGAATGCTACTAACCATCAGCTCTTTTTATACTCTTCATGGTGCCTTAGGTACAAACCTGTTTTTCATAGATCTTTTGATTTACTTTTTCTGTACTGCTGTTACTTATATTCTATGCATATATTTTATAAAAAATAATATTTTTTCAATAAATAACACAATTGGCTTTATGCTTTTTATACTTATGATTCTAGTATTTATAATCTGTACCTTTATTCCTCCTAGAATTCCGTTATTTCAAGATGGATTAACAAAGAGCTTTGGTCTGATTCATCATTAGAACTTTTTTAACAAAAAAACTTGCCTGAAATCAAAATTCCCGGCAAGTTTTTTTATCTCCAATTATTCAGTTATCTACTCTATTTTACCACTCCTGTAGAATCTACAGTCATAACGCCTTCCTCTGCTTTAAATGTTGTAATCTTATCGCCAACTTTATATGCATCGTCCTGCATATCACCAAATGTCTGTGACAGGTCAGAAGTTAAAGCTGCCTGATACCAGGTATACTCTTTTCCTTTCTCCAATGCAGGTTGAGAAAGAACAACTTTATCAAATCCTGATGCAACACAAAATGCAATTACAACTTGTCCTTTGCTATCCTTAATACAGATAACAGAAGCATTTTCCTGTTTTTCTGGATATTTAAGGCATACAACTGGCTGTGTTGTATCGGATGGAACTGCCAATTCTTTATCATTGCCTGCTGCTAGCAGTGCTCCACCACTTACTGCATATTTGCCTGAACAGGAAATACTGCTTAATGAGTCTTTATTTCCTCCACGTAAGCGCAATGCTCCACCTGTAATAGACAAGTCTCCATTGACATTAATTCCTTTTCTGTCAGAACGTATATTAACACAGGTATTATCTACCTTAACTGCTCCTTTATCAGCTCTAGTAAAATCATTCTTACCTGGACGTTTTTTCGTTGCAAAAGAATCTGTTCCATTTGCTACATTAATACCATCCGCTGCTGAAGTTATATCAAGGTATCCTCCAACTAAATTAACATTGGTACTTTCAAACCCTTCAAAGCTTTTTTGAAGCGTTACGCTGCCACCATTCAAATCAATGCTGGAGTTTGATACAAATCCATCATCACCAGAAGACGCTATGACGCAGCCATTGTTTACAGCAATTGCATTACCCGCATATAACGTATCGTCTGCTGTATCAAATGTTAAGGAACCTCCATAGATTTGAATATCTCTGCCTGCCTTAAAACCTTTAGCAGTCATATTCTTCTCACCAAAGCTGCCCCATCCTTTTTCCGTGCTGGAAACGCCACTTCCGCCTCCTGCTGATCCATTAAATCCGCCATTTAAATAATAAATAGAACCGGTTGCATTGCAAATATTATATCCTGTTGTGAAAGTATAATTTCCACTTTCAATTCCAATAAATCCTTCTGACTCAACGGTACTTGTTGTTTTAAAACCGTTTCCTCCGCATTGAAGATTAAAGGAACCATTTTTGATAGAAAGACCTTTTGAAGCCACAATACCATCATCTTTTGACTGAATGTTTAGTACACCAGAACCAATTTTCATATCTGCATTACTAGATACTGCATCTTCATAGTTGCCAAGAACGGTAAGCTGTCCCTCTCCGTTAATTGTCAAATCACTTAGTGCTGTTATAGCTGCTGTCACGCCTTCATCTTCCTGTGTATAACTACTAGCATCTGTTAAGCTGTTCGTGGAACCTCCAGCTGCAGTAATAATTGCTTTCTTTGCTTGTCTTATGTAAATAACACTACCTTTTGTATTCGTTAAATTGACATTATCCAATACTAATCTGACATTTTCTGTATCATCTGAGTCTACTATAATTTTTCCATCTCCACAAGAACCAGTAATATAATAATTACCGCTCTTGGTTAAAGTAAGTGTCGTTCCATCAATTTTAACGCCTGCTTCTTCTGAACCATCACTTGTAATACTGCCATCACTTAATGTAATCACAACTGATTTTGACTTATCGTAATCATTGTACAAATCTGCCGCATCAAATTTATCACCTGTAAGTAATTCCACGTTTGTAATCTGATCTGCACCATTTGTCTGCGTAGTAACAACATCACCACTGGTTGATGATGAGCTATCACAAGCGCTTAATAAAAGTGCGCTTATGCACACAAGTACCATAAGCTTTTGTTTGCTTTTCATGTTTGAACCCCCTTTTATTATCTTCCATATTATTCGCCGAAACGAATGAATTTTCATGTTAATTATACCAATTCCCCTATTTCTTTACAACTTAAAACATCACTAATTCATAATATTTTCACAATTCTTCATTTCCCATGCCTCTTCGATTAACTGGTATTATTTTCTTTCTTTTTTTCCAAAGTTTTTCTGTTATTTGTGCAAATTATGTGATATTCTGTTTGCAAAATAACAAGAAAGGATACTATCGTGAAAGAAAGAAAATATAGTTTATTTACTGCGATTTGCATGATTACTGGCATTGTAATTGGCTCAGGAATTTTCTTTAAAGCAGATGATATTTTACACTATACTCATGGAAATATGCTGTTAGGAATTCTTGTCTTTATTATTGCCTCAATCGCAATCGTGTTTGGTTCTTTAACCATTTCCCAACTTGCCATGCGTACGGATCGTCGTGGAGGCATCATTGCTTATGCAGAAGAGTTTATAAATACAGACATTGCTTGTGCATTTGGCTGGTTTCAATTATTCGTATACTTCCCAACATTAATCTCAATTGTAGCAGAAGTGGCAAGCATTTACCTATGCCAGCTTTTTGCAATAAATCCTTCATTGGAAATTAAAACTTGTATTGCTATCTTAATTTCCATTGCTATCTTCGGAATGAATATTTTCTCCGCAAAATTTGGAGGATATATTCAGAATGCCACTATGATAATTAAACTAATTCCTCTACTAGTAATTGCGTTGTTAGGAATTGTTCTTGGTAATCCAGGTGAAATCGTACAAAATGATATGATGCAATTTGGCCAAACTGCCAAATCCTTTACTTGGATTGCTGCATTTGCACCAATTGCTTTCTCATTTGACGGCTGGACTGTTTCAACCACTCTGTCCCATGAGATTAAAAACAGCAAAAAGAATCTTCCGATTGCGTTAACGATTGCACCAATTCTGATTCTATTTGTTTATATTGCTTACTATGTTGGTATTACTTCTCTATTAGGAACAGAATCTGTATTAGCACATGGTGATTCCAGTGTTTATATTGCAGCAACTCAGTTATTGGGTTCATTTGGTGCTAAATTAGTACTTATATTTATTGTAATATCTGTACTCGGAACACTGAATGGTCTTGCTCTTGCCTATATTCGTATGCCATATACACTGGCTTCTAACAATATGTTTCCATTTAAGAAAGTTCTTTGTAAGTCCCAAGACGAGAACACCAACTTTTCTGTGGCTTCAGGGGTATTAAGCTTGGTAATAATGCTTATTTGGACGATATTTAACTATGTAGTGAAGAAATTAGACGTTTCTGCAGATATTTCAGAAGTTTCCATCTGTTTAAGCTACCTGACTTACATTATACTGTATTTTACTGTTATCCGTATGGCAAAACGTGGAGAAGTACAAGGAATCTGGAAGGGCTATATCAATCCTATTTTTGCAATTATTGGTTCTATCATTATTTTTAGTGGCACCTTAACGAATCCACTATTTGAAGTTTCGATGGTTATCTTTTGTGGAATTATGATAGTTGGATACTTCTATTCCAAAAAGACTTCTCGTTAATGCATATTTAGCCCCACAAGGGGCTTTTTTCCTTGCCTTATGAATAAGTTTAATAAATAATATTGAAAATAATAAAAGCTGCTACTTCACCTGCTTGTGAAATGGCAGCTCTATCTTATTTTGCTTCATACACTACTTTTCCATTACATATTGTATAATGCACTTTTCCATTCAATGTTGCACCAGAAAATGGTGAATTGCTTGCTTTTGACACAAATCCATCCACTGTCCACTCCTCATCTGGATCAAATATCACCATATCCGCACATTTTCCTGGTTCTAAAGTTCCATAATCAAGCTGATAAAGTTTTGCTGGATTTAAAGTCATCTTTCCAATCAATTCTGGCATCGTTAAGTGTCCCTTTTTCACAAGATTGGTTATTCCCAGTGCTAGGGAAGTCTCTAATCCAATAATTCCACTTGGTGCCTGAGTAAATGGTTTTTCCTTTTCCTCTTTCGCATGTGGTGCATGATCCGTTGCAATGATATCAATGGTTCCATCTTTTAATCCCTCAATAATTGCCTGCTGGTCTTCTTTTGTACGAAGCGGAGGATTCATCTTAGCCAATGTCCCGTGCTCTAGCACTGCAGACTCATCTAAGCTGAAATGATGGGGCGTTGCTTCTGCAAAAATAGAAGCTCCCATTGCTTTATACATTTTCACTAGTGCTACAGAATTCTTCGAACTTATGTGCTGGATATTAACGGTACAGCCTGTCTCCAATGCAAGCATTCCGTCTCTGGCAACCAAGATATCCTCAGCTAATGCACTGGCACCACCAAATCCTAGCTTTTCAGATACTACTCCTTTGTTCACTCCACTGTTTTCAATAAAATTCTGGTCTTCCTCATGAAAACTAAGTGGAACATCTAACCTTTTCGCTTCCTTCATGGCTTCATATACAAGGGTTTCACTCATTAGGGGAATCCCATCATCAGTAAATCCTATTGCTCCATGGATTTTCAATTCTTCCATATTCACTAATTCTTCCCCTTTTAATCCGATTGAAATAGCTGCAGAAGGGATAACATGAATACCGGTTTCTTTTCCTCTGTTTAATACATACGCAAGCGTTTCCACATTATCTACGGCTGGTTTTGTATTCGCCATAGTAATTACCGTTGTAAATCCACCTTTTTTTGCTGCATTAGCGCCTGTTATCGTATCCTCCTTGTATGTAAATCCTGGATCACGAAAGTGTACATGAACATCTATTAAACCTGGTGCAACCATCATTCCTTTTGCATCGATTACCTGCTCAAAATCTGCATCTTGATAGCCATCTCCAATTTCTTTTATCCTGCCATCTTCTATTACAATACTTTTCTGTTCTATTGTCATGGACTCTGGGCGTACCAAAGTTCCGTTCTTTATAAGGATCATATTCTGCCTCCAATGTTCTTTTGCCAACTAGTCTATCACACTTCTTTTTTCGGTGCAAACTGGATATCTAAACACTTTGTGCATGTTTTTTCTTATTTTGCTAATAATTCTATTAGATAATTTTCAAAAAAGGTGGCAATGTTACGATATGAACTGTTTTAGCAGATTATTTAAGAACGATTCAAAAAATTCAAAAAGTTCCAATAAAGAATCCGACGGTTATCGCTTTTTTTCTCCTGTTAGGGGACTTGCAAAAAGTATAACAGATTCGAAAGACCCAGCTTATTCGCAAAAACTTGTTGGCGATGGAATTATGATTTTACCAGCCGACAATAAAGTCTATGCCCCTGTAGACGGAAAAATAGAGTTTATATTTCCTTACCGTCATGCCTTTGGTATCCGAACTTGTACTAATCTCGACTTATTTCTTCATATTAGAATAGGGACTGAAAAACTAAAAGAAAATGGTTTTCAAATGTTTGTAACAGAAGGTCAAGAAGTGAAACAGGGTCAGCTTATCGCCGAATTTGACTTAGTGAAATTGAAAAAGCACGCCATATCCCCTGCTCTATCTGTCCTCATTACTAATCTTCCCAACACACAAAGGTTACTCTCTTATACTGATAAAAATGTAACATTGGAAGATATTATCTTCGAAATCCGATGAATTTCTTCCATAGAGATATTGACACATCAAGTAGTTTGTACTAATATATAATAGTATGTTTACATTAGTACGTCCGTGTCCGGCTTAATGTAAATACGTTGACTTTGACAGGTCAACAAGCAGTAACGTCGCAGATGCGATAAGTAAAAAATAGTTTATGAATAATTTTGGAGGTGCTCGAATTGGCTAACATTAAATCAGCGAAAAAGAGAATTTTAGTAAATCAAACTAAGGCAGAAAGAAACAAGGCAATCAAATCTAAGGTAAAAACATCTATTAAGAAAGTTTATGCTGCAATTGATGCAAATGATGCAGAAGCAGCAAAAGCTGCATTAAAAGATGCTACTGTAGAAATTGATAAAGCTGCAAGCAAGGGCGTTTATCACAAGAAAAACGCTTCTCGTAAAGTTTCCCGTCTATCCGTTGCTGTAAACAAGTTGGCTTAATAATAGATCACTCTTCCGATTCAGCTCCAGAGGGCAGTCGTGCTGCAACTGTCTGAATCACAAAAGCGCTCCCCCATCTGTCAAATGGGGTTAGCGCTTTTTTGTTTACAATATTGGTATTCATATCTTCTGGATACAGGAAACAAATTTCGTCACAATATTGTGGACAGCTATTCAAAGGATTTTGCCTAGAGCGTTGAAAATGTTTATCTAATAGAACTTCTTCTAATTATATTTTGCTGGAGGTAATATTTCTTCCTCTTTCTCTATGACGGAAGCAACTGTTACGCATCAATTGTCCATCTTAAAAGAGGCAGGCTTAGTTCGAACAGAAAAAAACGGAAAGTTTGTATTCTATGAATTTTATTTTAATCGAACCGTTCCTGCTGAGAGTTCTTCCACACTGCAATCTTGCAGCTGTACAAGTAAATGACACTGGTCAGTAATCGCAATTGCCCTGCCTTCCCTATCTCCATCTCTTCTCTCTATTACAACATCCTTTCCTATTAAACAAGAACGCTTCTTATATTCCTCTAAAAATGATTTTCTATCTAAATTCAGATAGAAATCCCAAAACTGCATTAATACTTCTGCTGCCAGTTGACTTCTCACATCTGTCTCTGTCTGATTAAAAACACAGTCTGTTTCATTTTCCAAACCTCTTGGAAGTCCTCGCTCTGGCATTTTCACATGAATTCCAATTCCTAACACTACATAATCAAGCTTGCTTGTTTCAATATTACAGGAAGCCTCTGTTAAAATTCCGCAAACTTTCTTATTATCGCAATAAATATCATTTACCCACATAATTTCAGCCTTTCGGCTTGATACAACCTCAATAGACCTTGCAACCGCAACTGCTGCTGCTGTGGTAATATTGAGTGCCTGTTCCACCTTCACATCCGGTCTTAATAAAATGCTCATATAAATTCCAGTTCCTTTTGGAGAATAAAACACCCTTCCAGACTTTTCTTTACCACAAGTCTGTTCTTCTGCAATTACAACCAGTCCCTCCTTAGCGCCTTGAAAAGCCTGCTGCTTTACCAGTTCATTGGTAGAAATAACACTCTTCTCCACCTGTAATTGAAAAATTCCATTTTCATCTGATAAATATTTCTGGATGCTTTGTTCCGATAATATATCATTGTATTCTGCTAGACGATACCCCCTATTCTTTACCGCATCAATTGCATATCCTTCTTGTTCTAATGACTTTATTGCTTTCCATACGGCATTACGGCTAACTTGCAGCCTACTGGCAAGTTCTCCTCCAGATATGTACTCGCCTCTATGATTTTCTAAGACTTCAAGGGTCTTTTGTTTTACACTCATATGAACTCCTCTTTTCTGATATGCTTCCTTTCATACAAATCTTTTATCTCTGTTCTGAATGGTGCTATTATATCACAATTCTGAGACATGGAAAAGCAAGGAATCCTCTCTAACCAAAAATAAACAATTTAGTGTCTTCCCCATCTTGACGATATAGTTTACGCAATAAGTGAATCACAAATTACATGGAGGAAAAAGAAATGCTCTTTCAGAAATATGTAGCAGTCCTATTATTGATTACCACATCGCTTACAAACATTTTCCATAACATTAATGTAACGGCGACCACTAGGACATCAATTACAAAGCAGTCTGCAATCACACAGACAATACGCATAACAATGGAGCACGAAGAAAAGATTACCTGTTTCTTCGAATCCCCTGTTACCGCAAATACACTAGCCGCAAGTCAAATAAAATCCTATCTTAAAGATGGCAAGAACTACCTTTTGCTGCCTTCTTATGCAACTCTTGCTTCTGTTCGATTCAACCTTGAGACAACCAATGAAACCGCTGCTTTTTGGAATGGTACTTCCATACAGCAAGGGAAACCAATAGAAGTCAACCCAGGGGAACACATCCTAAGGATTAATGAAAAACAGTATCCTATCATCATTCAGCAATCCGAACATATAGGGGCCATGTTTATAACCACAGATGATGACTTAGATTACATTCATTCCAACAAAAACAATAGAACAACTGGGAAAATGTCACTTCTTACTGAAACCGGACTAGTGGAATATGATGACACTCTAACACAGGTGAAAACTAGAGGGAATACAACATTTTATAATGCTAAAAAACCTTATCAGATTAAATTGTCCCAGCCTGCCTCTCTTTTAGGAATGGGGCAAGCAAAAACTTGGATTTTATTAGCCAATGCCTATGATGAATCTGCAATCCGGAATAAACTTGTCTATGATTTAGCTAAAAAAGCAGGACTCATGTACACTCCTAATGGCAATTGGGTCGATTTATATATTAACGGCGAATATCGCGGCAATTATCTATTAAGTGAAAAAGTTGAAATTGCTAAAAACAGAATTGATATCGCTAGTTTAGAAAAGGCCAATGAAAAAGCCAACCCTGGCACTGATTTATCTGCTTTACCTGCATTTGGCTCTATGGAAGGTCAGCCTGGCAAGAGCAAAGGTGTTCTTATTCCAACAGAACCATCTGACATTACTGGCGGTTATCTTCTTGAAGTGGATGGTCTTTACCGCTATGCAGAAGAAGCCAGTGGCTTTGTCACCTCTCGTAACAAACCTGTAGTGATAAAATCCCCGGAATATGCCTCTAAAAGACAGACAGACTATATAAAGGATTTGTTTCAAAAGTTTGAAGATGCCCTATATACAGAAGATGGTATCCATCCTGTAACACAAAAGTCGTATTCCGAATACTTTGATATGGAATCTTTTGTGAAACGTTATATCATTGATGAAATCTCTCGAAATGTGGATGCAGGTGTTACAAGCTCCTTCTATTATAAACCAGAAGGAAATGATATGCCTGTTTATTCTGGTCCCTGTTGGGATTATGATACCAGCCTAGGCCGCTTCTGGCCACCAGCCTGCGAACCCGAAGGTTTAGGCTATGCATACTTTTCTGCGGATGAGACCTACAACTGGTACGAACAACTCTATAAACATGTAGAATTCAGAAACTTAATTAAATCTATCTATAATGAAACGTTTAAACCTGCTTTAGACCAACTAATGAATAATACAATTCCTCAGTATCTAGATCTTCTAGGACCTTCCCTTCGTATGAATGCAGCAAGATGGCCAGGTGATAGCGATTCCATTGGATACGACAAAGATCAGGAAATCGTCATTTCTTTCTTACAGGATAGAATTGCATGGTTAAATGAAACTTGGACAAATGAACCAGAGCCTATACCATCCATTACACCCAGTATAGCTCCATCCCCTACAGCTGTTCCAACTACAGCTCCTAGCGTAGCACCTAGCTTACTTCCTAGTGTTTCACCAAGTATAAAACCGACCCAAACACCTGCCATGGCTCCTACTGTGAACCCAACTGTCCCCCCTGCCGCTACACCATCCATGATGCCTACCGTTATACCTACTGTAGCACCAAGCATCGTTCCTAGTGCAACAGTACCTGACACACCACCTATTGTGGCTCCATCTGCAAAGCCAAGCATTACACTCAATAAATCTTCTGTAACACTTTATGAAACTGGCAAGAATACTACTCAGTTAAAAGCTGCCGTTCAAGGACAAAGCAAAGCGGTAACCTTTAAAAGCAGTAACTCAAACATTGCTAAAATAAGCAGTACAGGTACAATTACCGCAATAAAACCTGGAACCACAATTATCACTGCAAAAGCAGCTAATGTAACAGCTACTTGCAAGGTAATCGTAAAAGCTACTTCCCTTAAACTCAATAGGACGGAAGCAGTTATTTATACGGTGAATAAAAATACATTTCAGATGAAACCTACAACCACTGGTTATAGTCAAACCATCTCCTACACAAGCAGTAATTCCAAAATTGCTACGGTTAATCGAACTGGTAAAGTTACTGCAAAAAAAGCTGGTTCTGCCATCATAACCATAAGTGCAAACGGTCGAACTGCAAGATGTAAGATAATTGTGAAGAATCCTACTCTTACTATATCAAAATCCAAAATTACAATACGAAGGAAATCGAAAACAGCCTTAAAAGTTAAGGCGACCCCTTCAAACAAAGTAACCTTTACTTCTTCTAATTCCAAAATTGCTACCGTATCCAAAAGCGGTGTAGTAACTGGTATTAGAACTGGAACTGCAACCATCAAGGTAAAGTGTAATGGAATTGTTAAATCAGTGAAAATTACTGTAAAAAAGTAAATTTTCTTTTTCTAAAAGGGCTAACGGACAAGTAAACATTGTCCGTAGTCCTTATTCATTTTATAATAAATGTAACAATAAATAACCCAAAGTAATGAAGCCGAAACAAAATAGTAATATCTTCCTGTACGAATTAAAGAAAATTTAATGAAATTAACAAACTTTTGCAACCCTTTTTTCTGGATTACTTTGTATAATAAATATCGTTCCTTGAGAGGAACAAGAACAAAGTATATTTTAGAAAGGTGAGAAAGAGTTATGAAAAACCAAAAATTAGTAACAGGTATTGTAATGTGCAGTATGATAGCAGGTATCGCAGCAGCTGGAAATATCACTGGGCAAAATAATAATGTATTTGCTTTAAGTGTTACACAAAAAGGAGTTAGCAGCCAAGTATCAACTGCTTCAACAAAACAATCTGTTCCAACATATAAGGATTATAAAAGTTTTACCAGACTACATAACGCAAAACTTGATTGTAAATTCAAGAGTACATATAATTCCAAAAATTTCAGCAAGGACTATACCATCAAGGGAACTTATGATTTAAATCAAGATGGAAAGAAAGATAAAATTACATTTCGTTATAACGGGGATACCCTCAAAATGAAGTTAACTATTAATGGTTCAACGCTAAAAGATGAAATACCTGCTCCTGAAACAGCATATGTAGTTGATGTGAATACCAAGGATTCCTACTACGATTTGGTTTTATATGATAATGGAATGAGTGACGATCCAACTTATCATTTCTACCGTTATAACGGAAAAACAATTAAATACCTTGGTGCTGTTGGTTCCTATGTAGCAGGTGCAATTAGTTTTGATGGCAAGGGCCACGTAGCTGCAAAAGATTCTTTCCTCAACAAGTTAGATGCTCCAATGCTAAAAGGATACTATGCTCTAAAGAAAAATAAATGGACATATCATGATTTCGATTTATCCAAAGCGGAACAGAAAGAATATACAATATCCGCAAAAAGGGTTGAAGCTTATTTTGCAGAAACAAAAAAGAAACTAGATAAATTTGAACCTACTTGGAGTAAAAAACAGCAAATCACACTTCATAAAGGTGATAAAATTACAATTAAGAAAATCGGTGATTATGAGATGTATGAAGTGAAGTTAGCTGATGGCCGTGTTGGGGTACTGTATTTCTGGATTGGAGATTGATTTTGATTTATTTCATGACTGCTTAAATGTATATAGCCAACCTGTCAGTAAGCAGATTGGCTATATTGTTCGTTTTTTGCTATAAGAAACAACTGAATATCTAACTCATTTTTTTCACATAAACCTTACATTTTGTCCTCTTATTTCCCATTATCACTGTAACAGTGGCGCTGCCCTCTTTTCCTTGAGCCTCAATGTAAATTGAATTATAACCATCAATCTCTGCTGTTACCACATTTGCATTACTAGTAATACACTTAACATCGTAATAGTCGTTCGCACTATATGGTTCTGTTACAAAGCTTAGCGAACAGCTTTCATTCGTATTGAGTTCTATTTCCTCTTCTTCAAATTCGAGCCATTCTATCTGTGGTTTTCTCACGCTTACCTTACAGCTATACTTTTTATTATGTACCATCGCAGTAACTCTTGCCGTTCCAACGGATTTCGCAGTCAATTTTCCATTTTTCACACAAACAATGGAACTATCGGATGATTTCCATCTAACATGAAAGGAACATCCCTGTAATTTAATTGTCTTTGACTGGTTAGGCTCTAATACAACACTTTTTTTACTTAAGACTGGCGATTCTACAATTATTTTACAAGTCTTTTTTGTTCCACCGGCTTTTGCCGTTATTGTTGTTCTGCCTTTCCCTACTGCAGTGACTTTACCTTTAGAGGTTACTTTTGCAACATTTTTATTATTGCTAGACCATGTCACAGACTTTGAAGTTCCACTTACTTTTAATTGAAAATATTCCCCTTTCAATAAAGTCTTTTGGGTTTTATTGATTACTATGTGTTCTTTCACCACATGATGAGATGTTCTTGATGAGTTAGACTTTGAGCTACTAGAAGAACGATTGCTTGGTTCCCCATTTGGAAAGCACTTTTTGCACGGCGTTAAACCGTATGATTTTGCTTCTGATAAAGCTGCAGGAAAATATGTACCATTACCACACTTGTGGGTATGATATTTGCTTCCTGTACGTGTAATATATACCGTTCTTTCTGCCTGAATCGTTGTTGTGTTGCCTACTGGCACACCACCAATCCCTACCTGCAGCATCATTACAACGAGTAACAGTCCAGTATACATTTTTTTCTTTAGATTTGTGTTCTTTAAATACTCCATTTTTATGCATTCCCTCCTAATGTTACTTTTACCGCACTAGTTTAACATATTATAGATATTTTGTCTAATCTCTGTAAAGATAATTTAAATAGAGCCACTCATATCATCTTTTAATGCAAACATCATCATTGCTCCTGCTGCTGCAATTGCCCCCATTACAAGAAATGACTGCTGAATTGTTATCCATTTGAGCATGCTTCCAACCACGATAGGAGAGATACAATATCCCGCGTCACGTATCAAAGAAACAACCGAATTAATCCTTCCAAGGTGTGTTGCCTTTGCATGATTGGCAACAAAAGCTGCTGCATTCACCGCACCTAAGATCTCGCCTATTGTCAACAAAACAATTCCCACCATATATCCATATAAATGACGGCTTATTGCCATCACCATAAAACATCCTGCATAGCATAATCCTCCTACTGCAAGAACATTTTTCACTTTCATGTTTTTTGTAATATGTACGAGAAACGGTGTGAAAAAGATAACGATTAAGGCATTGATAGATGACACCAAACCAAACAGTTCTGCCCCTCTATCTCCAAACACAGAATCCATACCAAGAGGAATTCCAAAGCCGAACTGCTCATACACAAAATTATATAGACTCAAAATTAGTGCAACGATTATTAGGATAGGAGTTTCTCGTAATACTTCAAACACATTCTGCCTTACTGCTTCATTCTGCTCGTCTATTTGTTTCTGTCTCTTTCTAACGCTTTCATGTTCTTGTACCAAAAGTATAATTAATATTACTGCTATAAATGTTGTAATTGCATCACCAAGAAATAGTATTTTCAAGTGTTTTTTAAACAGTAAACCTCCAACAACGGGCGCAATGGCAGATCCAACGTTTGTTCCCATATACAATAGTGAAAATGCTGCCTGACGATTATGTACCTCTGTGTAATCCGTTACCATAGCGTCATAGGCAGAACCAGAGAAGGATGAAAAACAAGCTCCCAGAATCAAGGTATATGCCAAAAGTTTTGTAACTGGCATGAATGTGCATGACAGAAAAGTAAGTGCTGACAAACCAAAGAAAAAGCAAATTACTTTTTTTCGTCCTGCTGTGTCAGCCAATTTTCCTCCTATCAGAACACAAGGTGCTTGTAAAGCCATTGCAATGGTAATCAGTGCGCCAGCCTCTGTAGAACTCATACCAATTTTCTTCGTTAAAATTAATGTAAGCAATGGTCCAATAAATCTGCCTAAACTATTAATAATCTTCGATATAAATAAGATATAAATCTCTTTCGGTAACCCGATATAATTCTGTATAACAGGCATAATTTTTTCTTTCGAACTTCTCATCTTTACCCTCCCATTATGTAAATATGACATACATTATAATGGCTCTATAATAAATGTTGGGGTATGTGAATGAACTCATTCACAACTCCGGCAT
>ERZ808278.250-NODE-250-length-41643-cov-6.333053_pt1 | contig 41643 bp, 30 predicted proteins | sample MGYA00521239_ERZ808278 | MGnify/ENA primary metagenome ERZ808278 (study PRJEB31516, sample SAMN03275600) | gut metagenome | biome: mammalia-associated habitat; material: feces | host: Papio cynocephalus | place: Kenya | collected 2012-07-17 ... | reverse complement strand
CTAAAAAATGTATGAATAATAAATATAATTTTCCTTACTTATATAAAGTATTTTTATCAAAAATTATTGCCTTTTCAATATTTATAGGTATTTAAGCTAAAAATTATTTAAAATGATTAAATTTAACAGCTTTTCTTTCTTATTTCAATGAGTAAGCATGGTTTTTTAACACTTTTACTCCTTGATTCTTGCAAAAATTTAAGTATGTATTAAAATATATGTATTAAGCTGAAATAAATAGGATTTTTTATATATGATAAAATTGAATTACAAGGAAAAATTTGCAGAAATAATTGCATCTTCTAATTTCCGTTTTACAGTATCTTTTATACTGTTTACTGTAGCTATGACGTTTATTATTAGTTCTCAAAATTTCTTTTTCCAAAAGATTGTTGATAACGGTATTTCTAAAAGAGATGTAGTTGCAGAAAAGACTATTACAGTTGTTGATACTAAAAAAACTGAGCGTCAAAGAAAAAAGGTTGAGGCAAAGGTTGAACCTGTTTTAACAACAGCAGAAGACGATTTTATTAAAACAAACCTTTCTTCTTTAGAAAATTCAATTCATACTATCAGAAGTAAAGGTACTACAAGATATACAAAAAGAGATGAATTAGCTGCATTATTTGATATTTCTGATGATAATCAACGTAATTACATTGTAAGTTATCTTTTAAATTCAAGTGACGGCGGATTAAATAAGGTTTTTGAACAATCAAAACTTACACTTGCAAATGTTTTGGCTGCCGGTGTTTCTGAAAAAGATTTGGAAAAAGATAATTTAAACAAAATTTTCCAAAGACATTATGCTTTGAATTTAACAAAACACCAAAATACAATTGCAAACGCTCTTTTAGAGCAAGTTATTGTACCAAATATGGTGGTAGATGAGATTGCAACAGATATTGCGAAGAAGAATGCTCGTAATTCTGTAAAACCTTATGAAGTAGTTTTTGAAAAAGGTGACAAAATCTTATTTGAGGGTGAACCTGTTACAAAATTAAAGCGTGACGCCTTGCGTGAAGCAGGATACAATCTAGTTGACATTAATTTCTTAGGTTTATTTGGAATTTATCTTTTTGTAGCTTTCTCTACTTTCGTATTTATTATGTTTAAAGAGGATTACGAAAAAAGACATCCTGCAAAATCTAATTTAACTATATTTGCGGTACTATCCTTGGTTATGGCATTGATTTCGGTTTTATTACCAACTGGATTTTCTCCATATATTTTGCCATTCCCAGCTTATATAATTATTTTATCAATTTTTGCTAACTCTCGTTTAGCATTTTTATCAACTCTATTATTATTATGCAGCTTAACTTTAGGTATGCATTTTGATATAGAGTTTTTAATCTCATTTGTCTTGATTTTGTTAATTGCTGAAATTTCTGTTTCAAAGGTTAAATTCTCAAGACGTTCAGACCTTATTAAAGTTGGATTTTATGTCGCTTTAACAGGTTTGTTTGTTGTAATGAGTATTTACTTATTAGAAAAATTCTTAATTGATATTGATAATGTTTTGATTATACGTGATTCTTCAATGGCATTTGTAAATGGTATTATAAGTGCAGTTATTGCGTTGGGTGTTATGCCAATGCTTGAAAGTGCATTTAGAGTTACAACACCTTATGGTTTGGCGGAACTTGTTGATCATAACCAACCTTTATTAAAACGTTTACAAATGGAAGCTCCAGGAACATATCACCATTCATTATTGGTATCAAATCTTTGTGAGGCTGCTGCAGAAGCTATTGGTGCAGACCCAATTGTTGCACGTGCTGGTGCTTTATATCACGATATTGGTAAATTAAAAAGACCTTTGTTCTTCGTTGAAAATCAGTCTTCTTTTGGTATTGAAAATCCTCATACAAAATTAAATCCAAAAATTAGTAAGACTGTTATTATTTCGCATACAAAAGACGGTCTTGAAATTGCTAAAGAAAACAATTTACCGCCAATAATTAACGACTTCATTTTACAACACCACGGTACAAGCTTGGCAAGTTATTTCTACAACAGAGCCGTACAAGAAGAGGGTGCTGAAAATATTAAAGAAGAACAATTTAGATACCCTGGTCCAAAACCTAAATCTAAAGAGGCTGCAATTCTTATGATAGCCGATGCTACTGAATCTGCAGTTCGTTCTCTAAAAACTCCTACTCCTGAAGAAGTTGATATTGTTATCGACAAGATTATTGCAGAAAGAGTTAATGATGGTCAGTTGTCTGATTCTCCATTGACTTTGAGAGATTTAAAAACAATTGCAACTACATTTAGTAGAATTATCCGTGGTATGCAACATGAAAGAATTAAATACCAAAACGACATTGATAAGGAAGTTGAGAAAGCTAAAATGATTCTTCCAGATGTTATGGATAAAGAATTTGAAGATAAAGTAAAATCGTTAGAAAGCGAAAAGAATGACAAAAATGACGATGCCAACCATTAATATTTTTACAGAAAATATTTATGAGAAGTGGGATATAGACCAAAAGCAGTTGATTGACAATGCTAATGTCTATCTCAAATATTTTTTGTCAACACCTGAAATTTATGATAATTCATGTTTGAAAAATCAAGAGTATGACACGCTAGTTTTTGATATTCTTTTCTGTGATAGCGAAAAAACTCATACAATGAATAGAGAATATCGTAACAAGGATTATCCAGCAGATATTATTACGTTTGCTATTTTTGCTGATAGTTCTGACGATGAAAAATTTATCTTTGACGGTGAAATAAATCTTGGCGAAATCATTATTGCCCTTGATAAAGTAGAAAAAAATGCTATTGAAAAAGGTTGTACTCGAGAAAGAGAGCTAAACTTTTTGGTTGCTCATGGAATGATGCATTTGTTAGGATTTGACCATCAAACAGAAGAAGAATATAATTTTATTGTAAAATCTCAAGAGGATGCATTAGCGTTAGTTAAAGGATTATAAATTATGTCAAAATATAAGGCTCAAGGTATATTTGGTGCATTTAGAAATGCAAGTCGTGGTATTCGTTTAGCACTTAAATCTGAGGGCAATATTAGAATACATTTTGTCGTAGCAATATTAGTTTTATTAGCAGCGTATTATCTTAATTTTACCGCTGTAAAATTCTGTATATTGTTTTTAACAATAGCAATGGTTATTGTTGCAGAAATGGTTAATTCAGGTTTGGAATACGGATTAGACGCTGTATTTCATAACAAATACTCAAAACTTGTTGGTATGGCAAAAGACATTGCAGCTGGAGCTGTAATGTTTGCAACTTTTATTAGTCTTATTATTGGGGCTATATTGTTTGGTGAAAGTTTGCTCTCTCGTTATGGACATCTACTATTTTAGCTCCCTCTTGTTCAACCTTTGTTGAAATGATTTCACCACTAATATTAAATTGATTCCAACATTCTCTAACTTTTTGCTTGATTGAATCAAGATTGTTTCCGTGAGAAATGATAAGAACAGTAGGTCCAGCACCTGAAAGTACACAACCCATTACGTTTTCTTCTTCTTTCATAGCTTGTTGAATTTCATTGAAAGATGGAAGAAGTCGCATTCTGTATGGTTGATGAAGTTTGTCTTTAAGTGCAAATTTCATTAATTCTGTATCTTTGTTTTTAATAGCTTCCATAAACATTGCACATCTCATGGCATTAAATGTTGCATCTTGCATTGGAACTTCCTTTGGAAGTACCGAACGTGCAATTTCTGTTTGAAGTTCATAATCAGGAATGCAAAGAGTTACATGCCATTCATCAGGCCATTCAAGTTTATGATAGAATACACTACCATCGTCTTCAATTGAACTTGCTACAAGTCCACCAACGACTGCTGGAACAATGTTATCAGGGTGTTTTTCGACTTCTGTTGCTATTGATAAGATTGCTGCCTCGTCTGCAGGGTTTCCTAATAAAGAATTTGCTGCCATTAAACCACCAACAATTACAGAGGCTGAGCTACCTAAACCTCTTGCGATAGGGATTTGAGTTTCAATAGTGATTTTCAAATCTGTAGGGCTTTGTCCAGTTAAGTTATATAGCATTTCTACAGCTTTATAAACAATACAGTTTTCATCTGTTGGAATTTGGCTTGCAGAAGCCTCGTCAGAAGCTTTATTTGTTATAATATTTATTTCTGTTCCGCTACCAGGAAGAACTTTTTCTTCGATAGTTATAATGTTATAAATTGGTAAAGCTAGACCTAGGCAATCAAATCCTGGTCCTAAATTTGCTGATGTAGCTGGAACTTTTACACTTACTTTCATTTATATACCTTTTACAACTTTTTGAATTATAGCATACTTATACTAATTTTGCCAAATTTGGCTGAAAGGTCGTCTATATGGTGAATTAGGTAGCAGTCAGATTCAACATCTTTATCATTCAAGTCAATAATTGCTCCCCAATCAGCTCTTCCGTGGTGTGCTGCAATCATTCTAGCAACTTTTTTGAACCCATGCTCCATGCATAATGAGTATCCGTATTGTGAGTGAGTTAACCAATCCTTTTTAAATTCTTCGTTATAATCTATTAGTCCTGATTCTTCATCAATTGTGTATTCAAAGATTTTTCCAATGTCGTGAAGAATGCATGCTGCATAGATTCTATCTCTTGAAATTCTTTGGAAAGAAGTTTCAAGAATTGTGTCTGCATATTTTAAGCATTCTAAAGTATGAACCATTAATCCACCCATATAATTGTGGTGCATTAATTTTGCTGCTGGAGCTACTTTGATTTCGTGTTCGTGTTTTTCAAAGTATTCTTTCAAAAAGCTTTTCATCTTTTCGTCTGTAATCTTTTCAATATAGCTTACAAGTTCTGAATAAACTTTTTCTTGCTCATCTTTTTCTAAGCCTGTTTTTGCCTCTTCAATAAGCTCAAGTGCAGAAACTAGGCAGTTGTTATATTTTTCATTGAAGGAACCTGAAACAATGCGTAATTTATTACCAGTACGGAATAATTTGCTATCTAATCTGTTAAGTGTTTCTTCCCAAAGGATACAATTTAAAAGACTGTCATCGTTAGGGTCTTTTAATTGTAACTTACCCATTTTTGTACCAGATTTTGTATCTCCAATTGAGAAAATAACTACTTCATATATTGTTTCAGTATCAAACATTTTTACCTCTTCTGATTGTTATATTTTGTTAAAAAAAGGGTTCTTTCACAAGAACCCTTTTGAATTAAGTTCAATTATTGTTAGTTTTTGTTTCTATCAATAATTTTTGATTTGCTCCAAGAGAATGAAGAACGGATTTCTTCACCAACTTTTTCGATTTGGTGGTTTCTACCAGCTTCTCTTAGTTCATTAAATTTCTTATTGCCAGAATTTACTTCATTCAAAAATTCATCAGCAAATTCGCCTGATTGAATTTCAGAAAGAATTTCTTTCATAGCTTTTTTAGATTCTTCAGTAATAACACGAGGGCCTCTAGTTAAGTCACCGTATTCAGCTGTGTTAGAAATTGAATATCTCATATCAGCGAAACCACCTTGGTTGATTAAGTCAACGATTAATTTCATTTCGTGGCAAACTTCGAAGTATGCCATATATGGTGAATAACCAGCTTCAACAAGAGTTTCAAACCCAGCTTTGATTAACGCAGTACAGCCACCGCATAATACAGCTTGTTCACCGAATAAGTCTGTTTCAGTTTCTTCTTTGAAAGTTGTTTCAATGATACCAGCTCTGCCAGCACCGATAGCACTAGCATAAGATAATGCAACTTCTCTAGAATCGCCTGTTGCATCTTGGTATACAGCGATTAATGACGGAACGCCTTTACCAGCTTCGTATTCACTTCTTACTGTGTGACCAGGACCTTTTGGTGCAACCATAATTACGCTAACGCCTTCTGGTGCAACGATTTTTTTGAAGTGAATGTTGAAACCGTGTGAAAACATTAAGTATTTACCTGCTGTCATATATGGAGCAATTTCAGTTTCATAAACTTTTGCTTGAATTTCATCTGGAATTAAGATTTGGATGATGTCAGCCCATTGTACAGCATCTTTGATTGCCATTGTTTTAAAACCGTAGTTTTTAGCTTTTTCATCGCTCTTTCCACCTTGTCTTAAACCTAAAACAACGTCGCAACCTGAATCTTTTAAGTTCATTGATTGTCCGTAGCCTTGTGAACCAAAACCAATTACGGCAATTTTTTTAGATTTGATTAAATCTTGATTGATGTCTTTGTCTAAATAGATTTTTAATTCTGTCATTTTCCTTACCTCACTTGTTGTTTTTATTATATTCAATAAATATTTTCTTGCAATAAATCTTCACGTATTGAAAGAATACTTAAATTATTTTAAAATAATACTATGAAAAGACTTGCGATTATATTTTCTATAATTCTTTTTGCTCCTCTGATTTGTTTTGCAGAGGATGTTAATTTGCAAGATAATTCACAAAATGCTGAAGTTCAATCTACTGACGAAGAACAAGAAGTTGAAGTTTTGAATGGCTATGTTGAATATTATCCAGACGGAACAGTATTTTTTGACCAAATTAAAGACGCAGAGGGTGTCTTTCTAAATATAAAAAATCCTACAACATATAACCAATATTCGGTTAAAGATGTTAAAGGTGTTAATTATGAAGATATGAAGAATAGACAGGTTGGTGTGCAAAAACATATCGCAAATGAACATCACGTTGATAACTTCTTCAAGACTTACACAGAAAAAGTTGGGAAAGTATCTTATGGGACTATGTATGGTGCTGATATAGATACTGGTGAATATGAATATACAACAAAATTCTTTGCAAGATATGATACAAAGCGTTTTGGCATTCAAGCTGCTTATGGTATGGATACGTACATGTCTACTGGGCTTCAAGCAAATCACATATATATAACTCCAGAAATAAAGTTGGGTAAAGGAGTTGTATTGAGTGATACTTTTAAAGCTAACACTTTAGGTACGAGAAACGATAATACTGTTATGCTTAGATATACTCCTCAATTTATAAAAGACAATCCATTTGATGTTGGAGTTGGAGTTGGTCAAGCATATTATCAAGATGGTAGAACTAAAAATGTTGTTAAATTTGAAACAACTTTGCGTTTATAAGAAAATTATATTATAATCTTTCTAAGAAATTTTATATGGGACAAAATGAAAAAAGAAATTGATAATAAAAGATTTAGTTCAAGAAAGCATTCTAAAAGATTTTCTGCAAAATCTCCAAAAATGTTTAAAAAAGTTGCTTACTTAAAAGACAAAGCAAATCAAAAGAAACAAAAATCTCAAAAATCACAAAGTTTTTATTATTCATTTTTAACTATAGTTTTATTAATTTTCTTGGCTCAAGTTGCGTTTAGTGCTATTTTAAATATAACTAAAAATATTGCATACCAAACAAAAATTGCAACAATTAAAAAGTCTAAATTAGAGGCTGAAAACAAGAACAAATCTTTGAAGAAAGAATTGAAATATTTCTCTTCCGCTGAAAGTTTAGAAGCTATTGCAAGAAACAATCTTAAAATGGCTGGAAATGATGAAGTTTTAATTATTATCAACGAAATCAAAAAACAAAAAAACGAAGAAGAACAAGATAAAAGTAAAATCGGTATATTACAAAAATTAGGTAAACATGACAAACAATAATGAAATTTTAACATACATAACACAGTCTTTTGACTTAAAAAGACAAGGGTATTATAAGCAAGCTATCGAAATGTTGTACAAAGCTCTTTCTATTGAGGGAAACAATGTAGAAATTCTTTCTCAATTAGCTGATTTGTACTTCTTATTAGGAAACGATGAAAGAGTTTATCAATATGCAAAAAACTCTTGATATAAATCCTCAACATCTTGAATGTTTAAAGCTTTTAGCTAAATTAGAAATTAAAAATGGTAATTTTGAAAAAGCAAAAGAAATTGCAAAAAAAATCTTAGAAATTTCTAATTCAAGTGAGTATGTTGCAGAATATATTAATATTTTGAGAAATCTTGGTGATTTTGAGGAAATAAAAGCTTATAAAGAATCAAATGAAATTACTGATTCAAAGGTTGTCTATGAAATAGCTTCTGCGTATGCTGAAAAAATGAACTATAAAGAGGCTATAGAAATTGTTGAACCTATAGTTGCAAATGGTTGTGAAGATTCAAATTTACTTACGCTTTTAGGTATTCTCTATTATAATGTTTTCGATTTATATCGTTCAAAAGCTGTTTTCCAAATGGTTGCTAATAAAGAAGATAACGATGTTTGTTTGCATTATTTAGGTTTATTTGCTTTGGATGAGGGTAAATTTATGGATGGTATAAATTATCTTCAAAAAGCATTAGCCCTAAATCCTACAAATGCACAATATGCTTTTGATTTAGCAAATGCATATTATTTGAATGGGTGGATTGAAGAGGCTGTAAAATTCTTTAATGAGGCTATTCTTAAAGAACCTGAGAACAAAGAATATCTTTATGCTTTAGCATACTTGTATTATAGAAATGGTGATTTTGAAAAGACTCGTAACACCGTTTTGAAAATATTTAAAATCGATGAAAATTATTTACCAGCAAAAATTCTAAATGCGTTGGTAAAACTTGAAACAAAAGATGTTTTAGGGGCAAGATTTGAACTGGAACAATTAGTAGATTTAGAGTCAGATGATGATTTTGCAATTTTTTCATTAGCTAAAATTTATATTGAATTAGGCTTGTACGAAAAAGCTAAAACTTATATGGAAAGAGCTCTTGAACTTAAATATGACAGTTTAGAATATATGTGTGAATATATTAATATTATTATTGAAGAGGGTAATTATGAGTTTGCTCAAAAACTTGTAGACAAGGTTAAAGAAATTAGTGAAAATTACTTTGATAACTGGGTTTTACAAGCTAAAATTTATGATGCTACAGAAAATTGTGTTGCATTATTTGATACTGCTCAAAAACTTATTGAAATGGATTCTAACAGATATGAAGGCTATTACTTCAATGCTTTGGCTCTTTATGTATCAGAAGATGTTTTATTTGCAATCGAAAGTTTAAAGAAAGCAATTTCCTTGAATGTTAATGATGCATCTTTATACGTACTTATGAGTCAATTCTATCAATCTATCGGTAGAAATGAAGAGGCTTTGATGTACTTAGATGAGGCTACAAACATTGAGCCAAGTGCTAAAAATAAAGAATTGTATATGAATTTGGTTTCTACTGTAAGAAGAGAAAGACACAATAGCTCAGAAATTTAATGTTTTAAGTATTGACAGCCAACGTCTCGTTTATCAATTTTTCCATCAAAATTGTTATCAACTCCATCAAAGCAAGAACCTATTGAGTCTTTGCTTTCTGCTGAAATGTTTAATTTTAGGTATTTATCAGGAATTTTATTCCAAATAATATTAAATTGATTTATAAAAAATTCTGCAATTTGAGGATTTTTTAGGATAATTGTGTTTTCGTCGTTTTTGATTTCTCCACTCTTAGAAAAATTCATTGAGCCAATAACTACTGTTTCTCTATCAATAATTATTGTTTTGGAATGCATTTTACCAGCATAATTTTCTACTTTTACATCAATTCCTGCCTCTCTTAGCTTTTTATGTTGAGAATATTTGCTGTTGGCATTTGCTGCATCCACAATGATTTTTATTTTTACGCCTCTGTTTTTAGCAGAAATTAAAGCGTTTGTAAGACCTTTATGCGTAATTAAAAAGGTTGGCATATAAATACTGTTTTTGCTTTTATTTATTAATGGAATAATTTGGCTTGTGATTGTATTATCTTGAGGTGAAAAATATACAGACATTTCTGTTGCACCGATTACAAATTTATTATTTGGTGTTTTTGTTTTTGAATTATGAAATTTGCCTGAAAGCATTTGATTAAATTCGTTTTTGTATAGTTGAGCGACTTTTTCTGATTTTACTATGATAAAAGCGTTTGAATTATAGTTTGATAAGTCTGACGGACTTATATTCGCTGAACCTGTAAAAACAGTTTTGTCGTCAAAGATTATAAATTTGTTGTGCATAATAAAAGGTTTTGTTGCAGGATTAGTATTGTCGCAAGAGGTTTCCTTAATCATATTTAGCAAAGGAAGAGTGTTTGGATAATAGTTTCTGTTATTGCTATCAACATCGTAAACCATTCTTATTTTTACACCTCTATTTTGTGCATTAATAAGAGCTTGTTTTATTTTAGGAATATTGTTGTAGCCATAAATTGCCATATCAATTGAAGATTTTGATTTGTCGATATTGTATTTTAGGAGTTTACAAATATCTGTTCCACAAGACTCATCAGGTTTTAAAGTTTTTGTTAAATCTGTGAAGGCAACTTTTACACTACCTGTATCAAGCGTTGCCATTGTGTTGTTTACCTTTTCAGGTACTTGTTTTACAGGCTTTGTTACTCTGCAAACTTTACATTCTTTTGCATCTTTTGGAATATCAGATTTCTTTATAATTATGTAATCGTGTGACATTCTACCGTATTTGCAAGATAGACGATGATATTTTTTTGATTTTAAATTCAAAATTCGTAAATTGTCTAAATTCTTTAAAATTATTTCGTGGTTATTAAAGCTTTCAACATAACTTTGACCATTTATTTCAATATCGTTTTTATTAGAATTATATTTAACTTTCTTATTTTTTAGTATGTTTGTCGAATATTCTTTTGCAAAATAGTCATAGGCAAATTGTTCTTCGTCTGTTTTAAATTTTTTCAAATTTACTTTTAAATTTATAACTTCTTCGTTATCAATTTGTCCATTTTTGTTAAAATCTATTCCAGCTTGGCTTGGATTGTAAACTTCAAGTACTTCAAACTTGTTCTCAAAATTTGAAATAAAAATTGAGAATAAGATAAACAATATTAAAATTATAAAAAGTGATATTTTTCTCATGAATTTATACTATTTTACAACAAAAAATGCCAATTATGCTTGAAAAATTTAGAACGATTATTATAATTAATATATGCAAAAGGGACGTAGATTAATATACATATTTATAGTTGTATTCTTGCTTAATGCATTGGTGTCGTTTGCCGTGGATGATTTACAATTAAGAGATTATACTCCTATCGTTCTTCCAAAAGGAACATTAATTCAAGTTATTAATCTTCAAGAGTTTTCGACTGAATATAACGACGACACAACAAAGTATTTAAAATTTGCTGCAACTGATGATACTTATATGTATGACACGCTTGTAGTCCCAAAAGGTACAATAATTCACGGTGAAATTGAAAAAGTTAATGAACCAATTGTTGGTACAAACGCATCTATGATTGTTAAGTTAACAAAGATGCAACTTCCTGATGGGTTTGAAATCCCTATAAAAGGATATATTTATTCTGGAAATCCTGATTACACAATAGGTGGAACTATTACTGAGCCTGAAACATATAAAAAGTTGCCTCATTATCAAGAAGGTTTATATAAAGGAACGTTAAGATGGATTCCTGGCCCAACTTTAAAAATGGGTCAACACCTCACTATTGCTGCCGGAGCACAACTTATAATGGTTTTTGATAAGCCTGCTTATATAACACATACCTTAACAAATTGACACGATTAAAAATAAAAATTACAATAGTGATTGTAATATTTTGTGGAGGAATGATGAAATATAAGTTGGTAGGGCTAATATGTGCATTATCAATGGTTATTGGGCAAGCATTTGCTATGCCATCATCAACAGTTGGTGACAGAGTTCCTCTAAAGCCAAATGAATTAACTACAAGACAAAAAGTTATTACTGTTCCTGCGATGACAAAGTTTTCAGTTTTAACAACTTATGAGTTAAATTCAAATGCTTTATTAACTGGACAAACGGTTACAGTCGCTTTACCTGAAAACTTTTCTTATAACGGAGTATTGGTTGCTCCTAAAGGTAGCGTTTTAACAGGTAATGTTATTGAAGCAAAAAAAGCTAGACAAAATGGTACAGATGGTAAATTAGATATGAGATTTTCTCTAATTACTACTCCGTACGGTTTGCAAATTCCTATTGTTGCAATTATCAAAACTAAAGATTTATCAGGTGTTTTGGTTGGTAACAACGAACAAGAAAAAAGGGAAACAATTGCAAAGCTTACAAAATCTAATCCAGATTTGGACGATATGTTGTTAAAAACAATTTGGAACTTTGGCGAAAACGTTATTGTTCCTGCAAACACAAAGTTGGATATTGTTTTGACTCAACCTATCACTATTACACCAATTCAATATAAGTAAAAAATATTAGAAACTAAGGTAATTTGTTTTCTAATTTTAATGTAAATAATATACATAAGAAATAAAAGGTAGAAGATGTCAATATTAGGAAATTTAAACAATTTAATAGACGATGAACCACAAAAAGGTGGTTTTAAAGTTCCAAAAGTTGCAAATCTTGACGACGAAAAGGGGCTAACTTTTAAAAAGTGTGTTGCAATTTCATCAGCATTACATCCATTGGTAGCGTTTTTCATAATAGCTTTGAGTTTTCTCTTAATGCTATTAGGCATAAATTTATTTATGTTTAAAGCTCCACAAACTAAAACTCAAGATATTGAGTTCGTTTTGGTGGACAAGGAACAAATGCCAATTAACAAAAACACAAAATACAGAGCTGATAGAAATTCAAGAGCGGGTGGTAAACACGACCCTAAAAAGAAAGTGTCTATGCCATCAAAAGCAACTAAAAAAGCTCCAAATGTTGCAGCAAGTTCAACTCAAAAGTTGATTAAAAAAGTTGCTAAGCAACAAGCTCACCAAGCTGCAAAAACAAAACCAGTTGTTAAACAAACACAATCACCAGCACCTAAGAAGGCTAGTCAAACAGCACCAAAACCAAAAATGCCATCAGCAAGACCTTCTTATGCTCCACCAAGTGCTCCAAAGATTAATACAACTCAAAAAGCACCAATTGGTTTACCAGCTCCACCATCAATCAATTCTACAGGTAGATCATATTCTACAGGACCTGTTGGTGGTAAAAGTTCAAGTGCTGGTTCATACTCAGGAACAGGCTCAAGAAGTGGTTCAAGCGGTAGAACTTTAGCTTCTGCTGGTTCAACTGGTAGTAGAGGTGGCTCAGGTTCAGTTGGTAACGGAGGACCTGGGGGTAATCCTAACGGACCTTGGGGCGTAGATGCTCTAAGAGAACCAAACTTTGCTCCTTATATGAGAGAATTGCAAAGTAGAATTAAATACAATTGGGATCCACCAAAAGGTAACGAAAGTAAGAGAGTTGTTCTATTATTTAGAATTGCTAAAAACGGTCAATTACTTTCAAACAGAGTTTCAAAATCTTCTGGTTTAGCAGCAGCTGATAGAGCCGCATTAAACGCAGTAGAAGTTACAGCTCCGTTCAGACCATTACCTGCAGAGTTCAAAGGTCAATACATTGATATTCAATTTACATTTGATTACAACGTATTTGGGGCTACGGGTTACTAAGATATAAAAGGTAAATAATTAAGTACAACATAAAAAAAGAGGAAAAAATTATGGAATTATTATTACATTCAATTCAATTAGATTGGCCGGTATTATTACCGATTCTGATTTGTTCAGTTTTAGTTGTTGCAGTAGCAATCAACAGATGGGCTTATTATCAAAAGAATAAACGTGACGTTGTTGAGTTTATTCCAAAATTACAAAAAGAATTATTGAAAAATAATTTAAATGGTGCTCAAAATTTAGCAGTATCAGTTGGCGGTGTAGTTGGCGAAGTTACAGAAGAAGCAGTTAGAATTTTTGCAGAACAAAAATCAGGTTTCTCTCGTTCTTTCGATATTGCAGCTAACTTAGCTACAAGAAAATTAGAACACCATTTAACAATTCTAGGTACAATCGGTGGTGTTGCTCCATTCCTAGGTTTGTTTGGTACAGTTGTTAGAATTCTTTATACATTCCAAGATTTAGCAGTTCAAGGTAATCAGTCAGCAGCAGTTGCTATGGGTATTGGTTCAGCCTTAATCGCTACTGCATTCGGTCTTGGTGTTGCGATTGTTGCAGTTATTTGCTACAACTCTTTCCAAGCTATCGTTAAACGTTACGAAGATGATTTTCAACTTATCAAGTTGTTATTCTTAAGCTTTGTTGACGGCGAAGAAGCTAATCAACCACAAAATGTATCTATGTAAGGAAGTAAAAAATGGCAGTATCTAAAGGTAAAAAAGGAAAACTTTTTACAGAAATAAACATCACTCCATTGACAGATATTTTCTTGGTATTGTTGATTATTATGATGGTTGTTGCTCCAACATTTCAATCAATGGACAACTCAATCAATGTTCCTGAAATTAATAGTGGTCTTACTATTGAACAAAAGAACGCAACAGTATCAATTACTAAAAATGGTGAAATGTTTTTAAATGGTGCTCCAATTTCTGAAAGTGGATTAACTGATGGGTTAATAGCTTTGAAACCAAAATTGGAAAAACCTGAAGTTGTTGTTAAAGCTGATGCACAAGCAAAAAGTTCTGAAATTATGAAAGTTATGAACGCAGCAAAAGCAGCAGACTTTGAAAAATTAATAGTTGCAGGCGAACCTTTGAGTAAAAAAGAACAAAAAGAACTTGCAGAAACTATTGATGAAGTACAAGATGGAACTCTAGACCCATCTTCTATTGATGAAAATGTGGAAGAATGGACTGAGTAGAGGTATTAATATGGCAATGAGAGATTCTTTTAACGAAATTAATATTACTCCATTAACGGATATTTTCTTAGTACTTTTGATTATTATGATGGTAATTGCACCATTATTAGATCAACAAGGTTTAAATCTTACTGTTCCCGATATTGTAAAACAAGAAGATTTAAAAGATGCTAAGCTGATAACGGTATTGGTTACTAATGATAATAAATATGTTATCAATGACGAAGAAGTTTCTGAAGCAGATTTGGAAAGTACAATAAAAAATATGATTACCGAAAATCCAGATGGTTTAGTTATTCAATCAGAACCTGATTCAGTACACGGTACAGTTGTTAAATTGATGGACAAAGCTAGAAATGCAGGTGTTAAAAACGTATCTGTAGTTGAAGGCTAGTAAAATTATTCCAATTATATTTGAAAGAGGCGAATTTTATGAAATAAAATTCGCCTCTTCTTATTATCAACATTTATTATTTATTCTCCTAAGTTTTTGATATATTTTTTATAATTTCTTGTATTATATTTAAACATATAATCAGCACATCCAAGTCCAGGACCATTAATACAACGTTCCACGTGGTCTGCTTGCATTGGATATAAATTAACTTGGTCTTTTGTTACGATAAAATCATAAATATCTTCACCAAAAGTATTTGGACCTTTTGCACCATTAATATCAATCATAACTGTTGCACATCTGCCTCTTAGCATTGAGCAATCAGGGCTTACAACTTTTGTTAAAACTGTCATTCCATTTTTTAATTTAATTTTATAAAAGTTATAAATATATAATTGAGTTTCATCCTTGTATTTATTTCTAAAGTTTACATATCTAGGATAGCAAATGCCATCGTTATCGTATTCGCAGTTTTTTTCTGTAGGTAAATATTTTGCGAGTTTATTACCAAATTGAGATGTTTTTGTCGTTTTCTTATCCCAAACATATTTTTCTTTTTTTAGAGAAGCTTGATATGATGTTTGAATAATTTCATATCCTGTTTTTGCTTTGTTTATAATAATTTGGTTTTTAACTTTGTTTATAATCAAGGCAAATACAATTACTACAATACTTATTGAAATAATTAGTAGCAAAGTTTTTGATATTTTTATCTTTATTAAATTCATAATAATTCCTATCTTATTTAGTTAAAGCTCTGCGATATTTTCTTTCTTCTTTAGCTTGTCTTTTTACTTCTTTATTTAATTCTTTAGTTACATATTTGTCGTATTTTTTGTAATTTCTGTTTCCATATTTAAACATATATGCTGCACAACCTTGACCTGTTCCGTTTAAACAACGTTGATTGTGATTTGCTTCAATAATGTAAGTACGAATATCATCTTTGTAAATACCAAAATCATAAAGATCTTCACCAAATTTGTTAGGACCTTTTTCTGCACAATTTATGTCGATAAATATTGTACCGCATCTTCCTCTAGTGTGAGAGCATGTTGGACTAAGGATGTTAAATGCAACGCATACATTATTTTTCAATTTTACCTTGTAGTAGTTACCAATTTGAGTTCCACCTATAATAAGTCCTTCAGGTGGATTTTTGAAGTTTATATATTGAGGGAAACATTCCTCTTGCGTTGTATATTCACAAACATTTTTTGTCGGCAAATTTTTAACAAATTTTTGTGCAAAGATGGTTGTACTCATATCTTTTTCTGTCCATTTGAAATTAGCTGTTTCAAGTGTTTTTTGATAAGAATCCCTCAAAATATCAAAAGTCGATTTAGTTTTATAAATAATATATTTATCTCTAAAGTACCCAATGCTTAGAAAGCCAATTAATATTAGAATAATAATGGCTAAAAAAACTACAGTATACGTGTTAGTCTTAAAATTTATACGCATTTGGATTTCCTCATTTTTTTTTAGTATAACATATTGCAATAGATTTTTAAACCAATTTTGAAAGAAATTTAAATTTATATTAAATTCATGGCGATTAGGGGTAGATAAATATGAGATATAGTGGTATAATATACATGGCTTACTATAATCGAATATACGGTGAAGAATGATTTCTAATCTACTTAGAATGCTTTGTGTAGCTGCATTTTTAGGTATTTTGTTATTCAATATCGCACAGAGTACAAATACCCAAAGTTCAGCTAAAAAATCACAAGGATTCATAAATTATAAATCAGTAGTTGAACGCCAATCTGTTCAATCTCACCAAAGTTACGCTCCAAATATTATATATTTAGGGGATAATAACCCTCAAAATACCGGTTTAGTTAAGCTCCGTTCAAGAACTAGATAAAAATTCTTAGAATATTGAATATCAAATTTAATAGTAAGCCTTAATTTAAACTTTATAGTTGAAATTATGTAAATCATTGAAAGAAGAGGTTTTGATGAGTTTAGGAACTCTTGAAATTGAAATTTTAAATATAGTATGGCAAATACAAAAAGAAGACGAAGATAAAAACATTTCAGTAAAAGATATAGTCGATTATTTAAGCCAAAAAAATATCGAAAGAGCTTACACAACTGTAAAAACGGTTATGGACAGGCTAAGCACCAAGGAGTTGTTGGTACGATACCGAGCTGGTAAAAAGTTCTTCTATAAATCTGTTATGGATAAAGAAGAAATGGCAAGACTGGCGGTTAAGGATTTATTACAGCAATTCTTTAATGGCGATAGTTTGAATTTAATTCATTTTGTAGAACAGGAATTTGTTAACCTAGTAAAATAGTAAGAAGGATTTCGTATTTAATGTTTACGAATGTAGTCGAAAAACTTAAGAAGAATGTATTTACCGGCAAGCAACCGGCATTTACTCTTGCTGAGATTCTGATTGCACTTATCGTAATGGGTGTTATTGCATCCGTAATTACTGGCGTTGTTCGTTTTTCAAGAAAAGATATAAACCATAAAGATTTAGTAGCCACATTACAAAGCCAAGTAATCAAATTAAATCGTTCTTACAAAATTGCACTAGCTGAAAACGATGATTTAGACCGTTGGGTTTACAAAAATTCAAAAGACAATTCTGTCGAAAAAATGAGTACAGTAGCTCAAGCTAAGAAGAATGAACTTTTTGCAAAGGTTTGGGAATCATATTTTCCATCTACAAAAGTTTGTGGTGCAAGTACGTCTGACAGTTGTTTCCCAAAATCAACTGTTTCTGGTCAAAGCTCTGTAAATTACAATGCAAAATCTGATTATTACAAAATGAGAACTGGTGATGGTGCATCAGTTGCTATTAAAATCTCTGATCATTTGTGCCGTGGTACTGGTGTAAACGGCAGAGATAAAGGTGTTTGCGGTGAGATTATCATTGATATTAATGGTAATAAAGGTCCAAACAAAGAGGGTATGGATACTTATCGTTTAGGTATTTTCCACAATGGTATTAGACCATTTACTGGCGGATGCGGTGATCCTCTTAATAGTGCCAACGTAGTTTTGACTACTGGCGAAACTTGTTATGAAGATTTCAACGTTGTAACTTGTCCAAAAGATAAACCTCACAAATGTCATAATTGCGATGGTAAGATTGTTTGCGTAGCTAACGAAACAGCATGTTCTGCTTTGCAAAAATCAGGTGGTTGTGCACCAGAAACTTGTCCAAGCGGTACAGTTTCATACTACGTTGATGGAAAAATCCAATGTATTCCAGAAGATCAAAAGAAATGCTATGAACAAATAAAATTGAATCCTGAATACAAATGGGATCCAGTTACTAAAAAATGTTTAACTCCAAAAGAAAACTGTGAAAAAAATGGTGGATATTGGGAAGACGGCAAAGAAATTTGTTGGGATTCTCCAGAACACATGTGTACAACAAAACAACAAGTATACATTCCATTACCAAACCAAAATCCAAACTTTGAATGTATTTCACAAGAAGAATACTGTAAACGTGAAGTAAGAAAAGATGGCACAGGCGGTCTTGGTGGATGGCTATGGAAAAATAACGTATGTTGTACAGCAACATCAGTAGCATCAAATACAAACGCTACTTGTTGTAATTCATATTCTGATGTTAAAGGTGGCTCTCACACTTGGTGGGATGGCACATCAACTTGTTGTACATCAAATAATACAGAGGCTTGTTGTAAGAGTGTTGAAGACGGACACGAGGCTGGTTTCTGGGCAAACGGTAAATGTTGGAAAGATCCAAAGACACAATGTGAAAAACCTGCTCCTGAGGGATTAGGTGGTATTTGGATTGCAAGTACAAATTCTTGTTGTACAACAAAAATTGTTGATAACCCAAGCAATCCAAAATATTGTTTTGCGAGTGAAAAAGATAAATGTAATGCTCCAGCTGACAAAGGTGGTAAAGGTGGATGGTATGTAGCATCTGCTGATAAATGTTGTACTTCAGTTACTGATGCACAAGTTTGTTGTAAAGGTATTTGGAGAACATATAACGGCAATAATTACTGTTACGAAAACGAAAAAGCAGTATGTATAGCCCCAACAAACCAAGCTGGTATTGGTGGCTGGTGGGTTCCAGAGGCTACATCAGGATATAATACATACGCTGGCTGTTGTACAAGTGATAGTACAAGAGTTTGTTGTAACGGTTTAGACAAAAACCATTGGTGGGCATCAAGCACATCCTCTTGTTGTCAAGGTCCAATCGAGGCAACTAAATCTTGTTGTGAAAGTGCAGAAAATGGTCACGAAAGCAAATATTGGACATCAACTCCTTCACAATGTTGGACATCAGCTTCACAATTCTGTATCACAGCTACAGGTAGCAATGGCTTAGGCGGTTGGAACTGGATTGGAGATGCCAAATCAGGTGTTTGTTGTACAGACACTTCAAAATCTACACGTTCAAATGATAACGGCAATGGTAATATTCAACACCAAGGTCAATTTGATAGATTATTAACAGATGATTATTCAAAACGTTGTTGTATTAATGAATCAACCTTGAATGGTCACTCAAGATTTATATGGTACACAAATAACTATAAAGGAAATACTGGTTATTGTTGGGATACAGTAAACAACTTATGTCAACAACAAACAGACACTTCTGACGACCACGGCTTAGGTGGATGGTATTGGGATGGAACAGATTGTTGTTCTATCAATACGCAACCTGCATCAATTTCATATTGGACAAAAGGTAATATCAAAGCTAACCCACCTACATTAGAATCAACTGCGAACGTATCTATCAAGAACCAATCTGATAGATCTACAAAGAGTTGCTGTACAAATACTAATGGCAAGGGTAGTCACACAAGATACAATTGGACTGATAAGAACTACGCTGGTAAAGGCGGATATTGTTGGTTTGACGACCAAGAACTTTGTCAAAATCAAACAGATTCTGGCAACGATAATGGTATGGGCGGATGGTTCTGGGATAAAGGCAGTAACCATTGTTGTACAAGCAAATATGATGTTAATGTAAATACAAATAATAAATCACAAACAGTATATAGAAAAGGTGCTACAAGTGCTCAAGTATTGGCTTATAACCAAAGAAACGATTCAAACTTAGCTTGTTGTACAAACGTAAATACAAAAGGTGGACACACAAGATTTATATGGACAGCAAAAGCTTATGCTGATACAAGAGGCTATTGTTGGCTAGATAATAATGAATTGTGTCAAGACCAAACTGATAATAATACATATAACCATGATGCTGGTATGGGCGGATGGTTCTGGGATAGTGCAAACAATGTATGTTGTACTATCAGAACAACTTCTGCACAAAACATTAATATAAAAGGTGGTTCAGCGTCAAAAGTTAATGTAAATAACCAATCAAACAATTCAAATAAAAACTGTTGTACAAACACAAATACAAAAGGTGATCACACAAGATTCAACTGGACAGATAAGACTTACGCAAACAATGGCGGATACTGTTGGTTGGATGACGAAGAACTTTGCCAAAGCCAAACAGGTTTGAACGACCATGGTATGGGCGGTTGGTATTGGGATAAATCAACTTCAACATGTTGTACAATAAAATATGATACAAGCATTACTACTGCACCAAAGACACAGGAAGTATTCCGTAAGGGTGCTACAAGTGCACAAGTAAAAGTTGAAAACCAACAGAACGCATCAAGCAAAAATTGTTGTACAAACAATAATAGTAAAGGTGGACACACAAGATATAACTGGACAGACAAAAACCACGCAGGAAATGGTGGATATTGTTGGTTGGATGATTCAGAACTTTGTCAAACACAAACTGATAAAGCTGGTACTTATGGTAAAGACTTTGGTATGAGCGGATGGGCTTGGGATAGCTCAGCTAATAGATGTTGTACAAGCAAATATGATACAAACATCAAATCAGCAAATAGCTCACAAACTGTATTCCGTAAAGGTGCTACAAGCGAACAAGTAAAAGCATATAATCAACAAAACGATTCAAATAAATTCTGTTGTACAAATTCAAATACAAAGGGTGGACACACAAGATTTAATTGGACTGATAAAAACTACGCAGGAAACGGCGGATATTGTTGGTTGGATGATTCTGAACTTTGTCAAGCTCAGACTGATGCAACAGGCACATACGGTAAAGATTACGGTATGGGCGGATGGGCTTGGGATAGCTCAAGCAATAGATGTTGTACAAGCAAGTACGATACAAATATTAAATCAGCAAACAGCACACAAACAAAATATGTAAAAGGTGGCTCATCAACTACAGTAAAAGCGTATAACCAAAAGAACGATTCAAATAAATTCTGTTGTACAAATTCAAATACAAAAGGCGGACACACAAGATTTAACTGGACTGATAACAATTACGCAAGTTCAGGCGGATATTGTTGGAATGATGATGCTGAATTATGTCAATCACAAACAGATGCAACAGGCACATACGGTAAAGACTATGGTATGGGCGGATGGGCTTATGACTCATCAGCCAAGACTTGTTGTACAATTAAGACAACATCTTCGCAAACAAAATATGTTAAAGGCGGTGGTTCAGCTACAGTAGCTGTTAAGAACCAATCAGGTTCATCAAGCAAATTCTGTTGTACAAACTCAAATTCAAAAGGTGGACACACAAGATATAATTGGACTGATAGTACAAAAGTATCAGGAAGCAAGGGCTATTGTTGGTTAAATGATAGCGAACTTTGTACTGACAAAACAAACGGTATGGGTGGATGGTACTGGGATAGTGCATCTAGCCAATGTTGTACAATAAAATATGATACAAATATCAAGTCAGCACCAAATTCTCAAACTGTATACAGAAATGGTGGTTCATCAGCAACAGTATCAGTTAAGAACCAACAAAACGCATCAAACAAAGCTTGTTGTACAAACTCAAATACATCAGGCGGACACACAAGATTTAACTGGACAGATAATAACTATGCAAGTTCAGGCGGATATTGTTGGAATGATGATGCTGAATTATGTCAATCACAAACAGATGCAACAGGCACATACGGTAAAGACTATGGTATGGGCGGATGGGCTTATGACTCATCAGCTAAGACTTGTTGTACAGTTAAGACAACATCAGCTCAAACAAAATATGTTAAAGGCGGAAGCTCTGCTACAGTAGCTGTTAAGAACCAATCAAGTTCATCAAGTAAATTCTGTTGTACAAATTCAAATACAAAAGGTGGACACGATAGATTCAATTGGACAGACAATAACTACGCAAATAAAGGTGGATATTGTTGGAAAGACGATGCTGAATTATGTCAATCACAAACAGGTCTAGCCGATTATGGTATGGGCGGATGGCTATGGGATAGCACAAACAATGCGTGCTGTACAATTAAGACAACATCTGCACAAACAAAATATGTTAAAGGCGGTGGTTCTTCAACAGTAGCTATTAAGAACCAATCAAGCAATTCTACACGTCAATGTTGTACAAGTTCACAAACAAAAGGTGGACATACAAATACATTCTGGTCATCAACAACAAGCAAGGATAATGCTGGATATTGTTGGAAAGACAGAGCTGAATTCTGTAAAGCTGGTATTGCAGCTGGTTTAAAAGGCTGGGATTTTGATTCATCATCAACAGCTGGTCATTGTTGTACAAACGATACATCAACAAATTCATCATACTGGAATTCTGCTGGTTACTATTCAACAATGACAAAGAAAAACCAATCAGACAATTCTACAGAATATTGTTGTACAAGTTCAAGCACAAGCAACGGACACACAAACTTCAACTGGATTAATAACAAATGTTGGAACTCAAATAGTAGCTTCTGTACAGACTCAACTGCAAACAAGGGTGCAGGTGGCTGGTATCAAGACGGCTCAAATTGTTGTACAACATCAAAGACTGGTACAATAACAGTTAAAGGCAAAGGCGGAAGCTCATCAACAATTACATATAAAAATAATTCTGATAATTCAACAGCAGAATGTTGTCGTAAACGTGGTTCAAACGATAGAGCATACTGGTTGAACTCATATTGTTGGAAGACAATGGACGAATATTGTAAATCAACAAATTCAAAAGGTGCGAGCGGATATTATTCTTACACATCAGGTGGCACAAACTACTGTTGTACAGGTGCTAAGACTGGAACATTAAGCGGTAAAAATGATGGCTCAGGCTATTCAATTACATTCAAGGGTCATACTGCTGGAGCACAAACAACAAAAGAATGTTGTGTAAATGCTACATCAGGAGCTAAGACTTATGTTAATAGCAGATGTTGGAACAACTTGAGCGGATATTGTACAACTGCATCATCATCAGGCGGTGCAGGTGGATATTACCAATACGGTGATACATGTTGTGTTGCCGGTGCATCAACATCATCAGTAACTACTTATGGTGGTTCATCTGCTAGTGCATCATCTACTTTATATATAAAGAACGAAAGCTCAACAAAAACATGTTGTCATAATAAATCAGGTACAAACTGGTACACTACATCAGGTGAAACAGGTGGCTCTTGTTGTTCAGAAGAAAACAGTAAGGCTTGTTGTGAATCTAGCCAAAACGGTCATACAGCAGGTGTTTGGTCTGAATCAACAAAAACTTGTTGTCACTCTGACGATGTATCAGAAGCTTGTTGTCAAGCGTATAAAGGTTCTACATCAGCATTCTTAACTGGTGGTACTTGTTGTGCCTCTGATACAGATTCAGCAGTATGTTGTAAAGGATTCTGTAATAATGGTGATGCATATACTTATGATTCAAGCAAAAAGACATGTTCTTGCGTAAGCTGTGAAGGTGACGAATACATCCCTAAAGATTCTAGCAATAATGTATTAGCTGCAAAATGTTGTACATCTCCAAATGATGACAGCACTTGTTGTACTGCTGCAAATGCTCCAGGTAACACTTCTGGTGGTAATTTCTATGCAACTACTATGTGTTGCGGAAGCCAAAACACATCAGTAGAATGTTGTTCAAAATATGCATCAGATAATGGTCATCCAAGATTTGGTTATTATAATGGTACTTGTTACCCAATGACAAAAAATCAAATTTACGTTTGTGCTACTTATAATACAAGTAAATTCAGAAACGTAAAAGTTGGTGATGATACATTAGCTGATAAAGGTTGTACACCAATTTCAGGTATAAAAGCAGACGTAGTTATTACGAGTGCTGGTACTACTAATGAATATAGATATGGCGGTACTAATGTTTCAGGTTCTGGCTGTTCATTCTTAGGCGAAGCACAAGATAGTCCATATATTGGCAAAGGTCAAGTACAATGGGTAAGTTCTTCTGCAAATGGCAACTATACTTGCGTACTTTCACCTTATGGCGATGAATGTTCAGGATGGTATGAATCATCTTCAAGCACAGCGTGTTGTACTTCTGATAGTACTTCAGCATGTTGTACATCAAGCTTAAATCCTGATGGTGCTGGTACTTGGGCAAGCTCAGGTGCTACTTGTTGTCATAGTGCGACAGTAAGTGAAGCTTGTTGTAAAGCTATGAACAATTCTAACTACTATTTAGTAGGTAGCACTTGTTGTGCATCAGGTAACTCAAGCTCTGCTTGTTGTACATCATCTTCAAATCCTAAAGGTGCTGGATCAACATATATATCTTCAGGTTCTGTATGTTGTTATTCAGAAACAGATTCAGATGCTTGTTGTAAAGCTATAAAAGGCTCATCATATTCATTATATGGTGGCACTGTTTGTGCTACTGAAGAACCTTGTGACGGATGGAAAACAGGTTCAACTTGTTGTACATCAGATAATACTAAGGCTTGTTGTGAGGCAAGCACAAACCCTGATGGTGCTGGTACTTGGGCAAGCTCAAGTTCAACATGTTGTCACGATGCAAATGTATCATCAGCTTGTTGTACTGCTATGAGAGGTTCAGGATATGAATATAAAGGCGGAAAATGTATTCTTAAAGGCTCTGATTGTGCCGGCTGGTTAGATGGCTCAACTTGTTGTACATCAGATAATACAAAAGCTTGTTGCGAAGTAAGTACAAACCCTAGTGGTGCTGGTACTTGGGTTAATAACGTAACAACAGCTTATTATAATCCTCAATCTACTCTTATAGCTCTTAATATCCCTGACGCTGTTAGAGTAAATGGCAGAGTATTAAATTATACTCCTGCTCCATTGTTTGCTCAACCAGCTTATGCCGCTGTTGATGCTACTGGTACAGAAAGCGGTATCTGTAGCGGTAGCAAATGCGATGAAGAACCTGGAACACATGCTACTGGTGGCTCTTCTTCAGGATCATCTGGCTCATCTGGCTCTTCTGGCTCTTCAGATTCTACTGTTAATTTAAGATTCACATCAGGTGGAAGTGATGGCTTCTCAAGTGCATCAGTTTCTGGTAAATCTTGTTCGTTCAGCTCATCAGGAACTTCTACTTGTTCTCTATATTCTAACAGAGAATATGTCTTTACTTTGAATTGTAATTCTGGTTATACTCCTTCTGTTACTAAAAATGTCGGCTCAAGTGGTTGTAACTTGACTTCTGAAAATTTATCTGGGTCTTCTATTGAAGTTAATATAGAAACTAAATCTGCGGGTACATCTTGTAAGATTACTGGTAGCTGTACTGCAAGTTCATCAGGTGGTTCTTCAGGCGGATCATCAGGTGGTTCATCAGATTCAGGAGCTGGTACTTGTTGTTATGACAAACAAGTATCTAGTGACTGCTGTCTTGGTATGAGCGATGACAACTACTGGTACAATGGCTCTTGTTCAACTGTATCATCAGGCTTTGATGTTAGAGTTGAATACGGTTCAGGCATTTCAGGAGTTACTGTTGCTGGTACTTCTGTATCAAATGGCGGTGTTAAGAATGTTTCTTCTGCCGCTGGTACTACTATCGTTGCTACTCCAACAAGTGGTAATACTTTCACTAAATGGGAAGTTGTTGAGGGCGGATGTACAATTACATCAGCTACATCAGCTAGCACTACAATTTCAGGTGCTACTTCAGGCTCTAAATATTGTGTTATTAAACCAACTACATCTGAACAAGAAACTCAAGAGTTCTCTGTAGTTCTTGTTAGTCCTACTTCTTCTGCTGCAAGCAAAGGTTATAACATCGTTTTATATAATTCATCTAATAGTGAAATTCTTAACTTGAATGACGGTACTGTTTCAGCAAGCTCTGTTCCGTCTGGTAACTATACTCTTCGTATCGGTACTTTCTCTTATGGTATGAGTGCTGCAAGTATTGTATCTGATAGTAATACTAATTTATCAGCTTCTGTTACTGGTAACTGTACTATCGGTGATAAGAAAAATGGCTCAAATTCTTCAACTGATATTGGTGCTAAATGGACTGTTACTTTACCAAACTCAGGTTCTACTCAATGTAATATTACAGTAAACGTTGCTGAACCTGAAACAGGTACAGGTAGCTGTTCAGGTTCTTACACTTTGACAGCAAAAACACCTGACAAATATACTTATGCACCTTATGGTTATTCAGGTACATCTCAACAAAAATTGTATGCTAAATATTCTGCATCATCTATATTGATTGATACAAAAAATGAAATTTATCAAGGTACACGTGATAAGATTCCTTGTGGTACTGCTACTACTTCTGTCGAGTTTACTTATACATATCCTGATACTTCTACTGGTGCACAATACTATTTAGAAATTTCAGGTCCATGTAAGTTTGTATCTGTTGGATCATCTTTTACAACTTTTGCTGGTCAAGTTGAAGTAACTAGTCCAAATGCTGGTGATGTTACTTGTACATTCACTCCAAAGAACTGTGGTTCTGCATGTTCTTGGGTTTCATCTGATGGTACAAAATGTTGCGGTTCTGAAAATACTAAAGAATGTTGCGAAGGTCCAAGCCGTGTAATTTCTGCATACAGTTGTGATCACCAAAAAGGTACTTGGGCATCAGGATCAAGCACTTGTTGTCACTCTGCAAACGTTTCTTATGAGTGTTGTAAAGCTATCATGGGCGATAGTGCTACTTGGAACGGTTCAAGCTGTTCTTCTGGTTCATCAGGCGGTGGCACTACTACTAAGACTTATGGCATTGTTGTAACTCCAGGTGATGGTATTACAAGTATTACTGTTGATGGCGAAACAATTACTTCTGCAGGTACTTCACGTAAAATTACAAGTTCATCACCAAATATTACTATTTCAGCTGTTCCTAATAGTGGTTACAACTTTACATCTTGGTCAGTATCACAAGGTTGTAACTTCTCTAGTGGTTCAAGTACTACTTCACCTACAACACTTACTTTTGGTAACAATAACGTAACTTCTGCAAGTGGTTACATGCCTTGTATCTTGTCTGCTAGTGCATCTAATGCTTGTACTCCTGCAATTAATATATCTTCAAGTGGTGCAATTACTCAAACTGTTGTTCCTTGGATGATTGCGAAAAAGACATCTTATAGTGGAGATTATCAATCTCTAATAGATGATGCTAATACAGCAAAAGATAATAGCCAAGTTGGTAACTCTTATGATTATATGCTTATGCCTACAGTTACTGGTAATCATGCTGTATCTCTTCCTGCTCATACTGGCGTATATTTATATGGCGTTCCTATGAAAACATATACTTATAACCATAGTACTTATGGCGATTACTTAATTTATCAAAAAGCTTATATTGATAGAGACAACACTACTTGTTCTATAAACTCTGAGGTTGTTACTAGCAATGGTTATTATCAAGCTAGTGTAGCTAATCATAGTGAAACTTGTGCATCATGTAATGTTGTAATGAAAGCTTGCTCTGGCTGGCTTGCTAAAGATTCTGGTAAAATTGTTTGTTGTACAAATGCACAGGGTTCAAAGGCTTGTTGTGAATCTGATTATGCTTATAAATCTTCTTCTACTGCTCCGGCTTCAGATAGAACTGCTGGTGTTTGGGATGCTTCTTCTAGCACTTGTTGTTATGGTGATACAGTTTCTGATGTTTGCTGTAAAGCTATGCATGATGATACTTATTCACTAGTAGATGGAACTTGTAAAATCGCAGGCGGTACAACTAAACAAATTAAGCTAGGTGTTTGTAACCTTTCTTCTCCGGTTACTTCTAACTTTATAGGTATTTATAGCGACTCAAGTTGCTCTAAATTATTAACGTCTTTAAACTTCTCAACTTGTAATGTTACTGATTATAAAAGTATAACTTCTTCTACAGGTAAATTCTATATCAAGAATTCTCCTGGGTCTCATGGCAGTGGATACTCATTCCTTACAAACGTACAAATATCAGGAAATGGTCCAACAAGACTAAATAATACATATTTTGCTTGCTCTGAACTTACTTTCACAGGTGAAAAAGGTTCTATTTTCTTAACTGGTTCAACATCTACATCGTTCGCTGGTTGTAGTTGTGGCGGTTCATCTTCAGAAGATGAATGGGATAATGGTCAAATTCAAATATCAACTAGTTCTTCGGGTGCAAGCTCATCAACTGCTGGTACAAAAGTACAAGTTTACGATTCAGATAATGCACTTGTTCTTGATACATCATCGTCATCAAAAGCAACTAATTTATCATATCCAGCTGATTATACTATCAAGCACATTGGTACTACTACTAGTATGAGCAATAACTGGGTTTTATATTCTACTGCAACGGCTTCTAGTTACTGTACTTTAGATTTAAATGATACATCAAGTGATTTTACAACAAAATCTGGTACTATTAGTATGAATGGTAAAAGTAGTTCTCAAAATAAATGTACAATAACATTTACATATTTATGTGGAAATGGAAGATCTGATTGTACTGCATCAGGTGAATCTTCTTGTGCTACAAGTGGTTCTGCTCAAGTACAATTATCAAGTTCTGCTCCGAGCGGATGTTCATTCAATGTAATAACTTCAGGTTCAACACCTGTTACTACTACGGCTAAAACATTTACATCAGCTAACTTGGAAGTAGCTTGTTCAGGTTATTATGCACCTACTATAACTGGTACTTGTTGTGCCTTTGGTTCTTGTACAACAAGTGGCACTACTGTAAACTGTAGCTTACGATATGGTTCAGGTTCAGGTCCTTGTACTGTTTCTGCTGAATCATGTACAAATGGTTGGGTCGGAAAAGCTGGCGGATGTTGTTATTCTGACAATTCTCAAAGTTGTTGCGAAGCTAATACTCAATCATATTCAGGTGGCTCAAGTACTCATACACAAGGTACTTATTCAAGTAACGAATGTTGTACTTCTGCTAATCAGTCTGAAAACTGCTGTAAAGCCATAAATGGTTCAAGTGCAACTTATGATTATTCAACTCATAAATGTAAATAGCTTGTAGGTTGGGGTTTCTACCCCAACAACTATGGATTGTTGCCTATCAATTTGTCCCCTCGCCCGTTTACGGGAGAAGCAAAGTAGGTCGGCTTTACCAAGCCGACAATGCAAATGCTGAGTAAATATTCAAAATAATATCCTATAATTATTGTATATATTTTTGGTATTAAAATATATATAATAATTATATTGGACTTTTAAAACTTAATTGGTACAAGTGGACACCACTCATTTCTTTTTTTAGACGTAACTACGTCAAGAAAGGGGGTGTAGCTTATGCATACAACGAAAACGCTAGCCGTTATGTTTTACATAATAGCGATTCTTTTCAAACAAGAGAAACTAGCGTTGTTAATTGCCTTCATAACGCTAGTTTCATAATGAAACAAAATGTGGTGTAAAATATTAGCTTTCGCTAATTGCCACTTGTTACCTTTATTATAACGTATTTTTTACTCTTTCGCAAGTCTAAAATACAAAATATCGTACTTTTAAAATTTAATATTTTGGGGCTAGCCTGTTTTTCTTAAGAACCTCGACACAACATCAATACTTCGATTTCGGTCGATAGTTCCGAAAGAAAGGAGGTCATTATGGATAATATCAATTTGACATTAATAATGATTTTTTTGATTTTATACATAACAAAAAGTAGCACTACTCGTAGGAGATAGTGCCACTTCGATTTCTATATACAGTTGATGGTAGTTGGTAGCTACCGCCCCTGTATATTTATTATAACGTATTTTTTATTAAAGTTCAAGTGTTGTTGGGGTAGAAACCCCAACAGTTATATACTGAAACGAGTTCCCTCTCCCGCTTGCGGGAGAGGGTTAGGGTGAGGGTAATTTATATAAAACCCTCATCAATCCTAACGGACAGCTTCTCCCTTACCAAGGGCGAAGCACTTGATTTTATTCCCTCTCCCATTTCATGGGCGAGGTTTAGCCAATGTATTTTAACTCAGTTCCCTCTCCCACTTGTGGGAGAGGGTTAGGGTGAGGGTAATTATAAGGGTTTATTTTTACAAAAAATCTTTATATAATAAAAATATGAAGAATACTAAATTAGCACGTGTATTAAGAAAAAATTGTACTATATATGAAAATAAATTATGGAATTTATTAAGAAATAGACAATTTCATAATTTAAAATTTAAACGACAATATCCTATAAATAAATATATTGTTGATTTTGTATGTATAGAAAAATCGCTAATAATTGAACTTGACGGTGGTCAACATAATGAAGATATAAACATTACTAATGATAATGAAAGAACAAAAGTTTTAGAGGATTTGGGATTTAAGATTATTAGATTTTGGAATAATGATATATCAGAAAATATAGAGGGTGTAATGGCAAAGCTTGAGGAATATATTTAATTTACCCTCACCGAAATTTAATCAAACCCTCATCAGTCCTAGCGGACAGCTTCTCCCTTAAAAATGGCGAAGCACACGAAACAAAACAGTTCCCTCGCCCATTTGTGGGAGAGGGCTAGGGTGAGGGTGTTCAACATAAAACCCTCATCAGTCCTAGCGGACAGCTTCTCCCTTAAAAAGGGCGAAGCACACAAAACAAAATGTTCCCTCGCCCGCTTGCGGGAGAGGGTTAGGGTGAGGGTTATTCCCTACGTTGTTAAGACCAAAATTGAGCCAATTATCATTATCACAGTACCAATTATCTTTTTTGTCATATCCTTTTCGTGGAACATTTTAAATCCCAAAAATAATGATACCAATGTAGACAACTGGAACAGAGCTAGTGCAAAGCCAACGTTCATATTATCAAATACGTAATTTGTAGATAGTTGCATTATACCTAGGCAAATGGCTACTATTACATAATCTTTTAAATAATTCTTTTGTACTTTCTCAAATCCTTTTCTAAAAAGTATCAATAGCACGAACGAGAACAATGCTCCCGAAAAACACCACAAGTAAAACGATATAACTGGTGATGAAAGTACAATAACTTTTTTCAAAAATCCTGCCTCTATCCCTGTCAAAAGTAGTGCCAAAAATCTTAGCTGAATATCTCTTCTTTTAAACAACTTAATAGAAAAGCCCTCTTCTGTTGCATCAAACACAAACCAGCTTCCACATATAATAAAAATCATGCCCAAAACTCCAAGCACCGTAGGAATTTCACCAAGTAGCAAAAAAGCCGTTACCAAGCCCACTATACATTTATAAGAATTTATTGGTCCAAGTACAGACAAATCACCACTTTGCAAAGCTTTTATCAAGCACGCCGTACCTGTAGAACAAAGCATTCCAGCAAAAAATGCGTTATAATAAACGCTTGCCCCAACATTTGACCAATCTGTTTTAATAGCAAACGGAATACAGCACAAGCTCATAAATGCATACGTATAAAAATTGCTCACGATAGCGGAATTTTTTTGTACTATCTTCTTCTGAAATGCGTTTGCTACTGGGTTTGAGATTATTCTTAAAAACAATGTCACATAAGTAAAAATCATATTAAGATTGTATCAAAAAATTAGGAATTTTGTAATTTTTGTGGTATATTCGTATGGGCAAAATTTATAGGAGATAATGACTATGGAAAATACATTATTATTTATAGAAAGAAAGCTTAAAAAGCTTGAGGGTGGTATTGCCTTGGGTATGAAATCTCACCTTGGTTGGAGAGAATTAACATTCAAAGGTTTAGATATATTATCAAAAAGATTAGCAAATTATCTAATTGAAATTGGTATCGATAAGGGTGACAAGTTGTCTATCCTTTCTGAATCAATGCCTGAATGGGGTGCAGCATTATTCGCATCTACAATGGCTGGTTCAATCACAATCCCTCTTGATATTAAATTAACAGAATACGAATTAACATCAATTCTTTCAGACTGCCAACCTAAAGTTATGCTTGTATCTTCAACATACTTACAAATGGCTATCAAATTAAAAGAAACTATTAAATCAATCGAACATATTATCATTGTTAACGATGCTGGTTCAATAAAAGATTATCCAAGCATCTACACGCTTGAAGACAAACCAAACAGAAAATGGCGTCACAGAAATATCAACTCAACAGCTTTAATTATCTACACATCAGGTACAACTGGTAATCCTAAAGGTGTTGAAATTTCTTTCAGAAATATCTTAGCTCAAGTTAAAGCTATGGGTCCTTGTTTCAACATGGGTCCAAATGATAGATTATTATCTATCTTACCGATGAACCATTTATTCGAATTAACAGTTGGGTTCTTAACTTTCTTGAGTTTGGGTACTTCTATCTACTACTCAAAGAGTTTGAAACCAAAAGATATTTTCGAATTAATGGAAGAAAAACAAATTACATTCATGATTGTAGTTCCTGCATTTATGAAACTTCTTGAATCAAGTATCCATGCAGAACTTCGTTCAAAATCAATGTTCGCCAGAAGAATGTTTGATATTAAATATCAACTAGCTAAATTTATCAAATTTAAAAAGATTAAAAAATTAATGTTTAAAGATATTCATAAAAAATTTGGTGGTAAATTCAAAGGTTTCCTATCAGGTGGTGCTCCATTGGATATTAAAGCCGCTAAATTCTTTGAAAATATCGGTATGACAATTTATGAGGGTTACGGTCTATCAGAAGCTAGTCCAGTTGTTTCTCTTAACACAGATGAGGCTAGAAAATTGGGTTCTGTTGGTAAACCTCTATCAAACGTTGATGCAAAAATTGACCCTGAAACAGGTGAATTGCTTGTTAAAGGTGATAACGTTATGAAAGGTTATTACAACAAGCCTGATATGACTGACGAAGTTATTACTCCAGATGGTTGGTTACACACAGGTGACATCGCTAAAATCGATAAAGACGGCTTTATTTGGATTACTGGTCGTATTAAAAATATGATTGTTCTTTCAGGTGGTAAAAAAGTATTCCCTGAAGAAATCGAAGCACTTTTAGAAAAAAATCCAAACTTCCAAGAAGTTTGTGCTTTAGGTGCAAAACGTAAAAACGGTCAAAAAGACGGTTGTGAAGATATTTACGTTTTTGTTTATCCAAAACAATACGTAATTGATGAACGTGGCGGTAACATGGAAGAAGTTGAAAAATTCATCAAGGCTGAAGTTAAAGAAATGTCTAAGCAACTTTCTCACTTCAAAAGACCTAACAATATTTTCATCATGAATCAACCAATGCCTAGAACTGCTACATCTAAAATTAAACGCAGAGAAATCAAAAAAATGTTTAATTTGGATTAATTAAATAAATAAAATAGTAAAGGATTGAATATGGAAAATACAAAATTTTTCTCTAACATAAAAGGAAATATTTTCGGTGGTATTACAGCTGGTGTAATTGCTTTGCCTCTAGCATTAGCTTTTGGTGTAGCAAGTGGACTTGGTGCAACTGCTGGTTTGTATGGTGCAATCTTTGTTGGTTTCTTCGCTGCATTATTTGGCGGAACTCCTACTCAGGTTTCTGGTCCAACTGGTCCAATGACTGTTGTTGTTGCAGGGCTTGTACTTTTATTTCCTGACAATCCATCTACTATTTTTACCGCAATATTTTTGGCTGGGTTAATTCAAATCGCTATTTCATTTACTCAGCTTGCGAACTTAATTAAATATGTTCCATATCCTGTAATATCAGGTTTTATGACAGGTATTGGGGTTATCATTATTTTACTTCAAATAACTCCTTTCTTCGGTATGGAGTATACTGGAGCTCCTATTGAACATATTATTTATTTTGTAAAACATCTGAATGCTATTAACTATCAGGCTTTAATCCTTAGTGTTTTGACATTATTGATAGTATTCTTCACTCCTAAAAAAATTAACGAAAAAGTTCCATCAAGTTTAATTGCCTTGGTTCTTTGTACAATTTTTAGTGTGATGATGAAGTTTGATGTTGCAACTATCGGTGAAATTCCAAGAGCTTTCCCATCAATAAAAATCGGTATGGTTGGATTTAATGAACTTAAAGCAATTCTTCCTGCTGCATTTTCTCTAGCTATCTTGGGTTGCATCGATTCACTTTTAACTTCTCTTGTAGCTGATTCAATTACAAAAACAAAACATAATTCTAGAAAAGAAGTTTTTGGTCAAGGTCTTGGTAATGCAATTTCAGGTATCTTTGGTGGCTTGGCTGGTGCAGGGGCTACAATGAGAACAGTTGTTAACATCAAAGCTGGTGCGACTGGAAACCTTTCAGGTGTTGTTCATTCATTATTTTTAATAAGTATTATTTTATTCTTCGCTCCATTGGCATCTCAAATTCCAATGGCAATACTTTCAGCTATATTAATTAAAGTTGGTATTGATATTGTTGATTATAAATACTTAAAAGTTATAAAATTCTCTCCAAAATCAGACTTAATCGTAATGATAGCTGTATTCTTGTTAACTGTCTTATACGATTTAATCTTTGCAGTTGGAGTTGGTATCGTACTTTCAGCTCTTTTATTTGCTGCAAAAGTTTCTAAACATTTTGAAGTTAATCTTGAAGATGCTGGCGAATTGAGCGATTGCACAGTGAATTGCAAAAATGGTGACGTTACTGTATTAAAAGTTAACGGTATATTCTTCTTCGGTTCAACTGCTCAACTTGTTTCTAAAGTCGAAGAGTCTTTTGATAGCAAAGCAATAGTTCTTGATTGTTCTGAATTAAATTCTTTCGATATTTCAGCAGTATTTGCATTAGAAGATACAATTTTAAAATTACAAGATAAAAATATAAAAATCTTACTTGTACTTAAAAACAAACGTCTTGCTGCAAAAATCTTGAAAATGGGATTAGAGGGGATTTTATCAAAAGAAGATATTAAATTCTCTGTAAATCAAGCAGTATCGAGAGCAAACTTTTTAATTCAAGATTAAGAATTGAAAATTAAGCCATAGAGCAAACATTACCCACAACAAGTATGGTACAAACAAGTACCCTGCTACTTTTGACTGTTTGAAAAATTCAATTGTTGCAAGCAATACAAAGATTAATAGTAGTGTGCAAATTATAAAAGATAGCATTAAATTATTTAACATAAAAAATGCTGGCGACCACGATAAATTTAGCACAAGTTGAACTAAAAATAGTGTGAGTGCTTTCTTTTTTCCTTTAAAATCAAAGTTTCTAAAAACTAGGACAAAGGCAATTGCCATAGCCAAATATAGTACGCACCAAACTGTAGAAAATACCCATTCTGGCGGAGTATATGGCGGTTTTATTAAAGAGTGATACCAAATTGTCATTAACATATTTGTATTTTAAACGATTTTTCAGCAGATTTCATCACCCAAAGTAATTATTAAGCTTTGTAACGAAATTTAGTCATGCTGAAATTGGGTGTAAAAGAAATACTTTATATATATGTAAGATACGAGAGACATTAATTGAGACACGAGCAATTAGTACGTATTTTATAAGAGAGAGAAATTCTACAAACCTACCCTAATTACCTTCCCTTCCTATAGAAATTTTTAACTCCTTAAATGGAGTTTTTTTTTGGAAATTTTTAGTGTGATAACATTTTGTATTTAATGATTTTTGATAAATTTTCAAGAAAAGAAATAAAGGTTACATTTCCTTTATAGCCTGTATAATTGTAAAAAACATATTTGTTTTCGTGTGGCAATTTGTATATATCTAGATAAGGTTTTTCAACGATTTCTTTTGTTCTTTTTGAACCATCTACGTTATTCATATAGAATAAATCTTTATTTAGTGCAAAATAAATGCAGTCATAACCTTTTCCTGCTGTACATCTTGTGCGTGCAACATCAGAAGTGTTTGTTGGTGCTATAAAAAATGTTCCTTTTTCATCTGCATAAATAGACACATTAAATAAATCATAACCAAGTTTATTAGGTTTTGCATTAGAGTTTATGTCAATATAACCTGAACCGCAAATGTGAGAGGTTGTACTTGTTGCAGATATACAAGCCGTATTTTCTATATTAAAAGTGTACGAAACATCTTTGATTTTAAAAGAAACATTTTTATCCTTATTTATGTTTGAAATCTTTTCATTTTCAAGGTTTTTGTATTCTTTTGCAAAACAATTCTCCAAGCATTCTTCTACAGAGGATTTAAGAAGATTTTCAAAATAAGCATTAGTTATTTTAAAATTTTCTCTATCTGTCTTATTTTTTCTCTTATCTTCATTTGCCAATGTATAAAAATTATCTAGTGCATTATCAAGTTTTGTTTTTAAAATATCATCATTATAAAAAGTTGCTGATTTTTCAATGTTTTTAAAAAAATCATCACTTTTTGGTGTTAAGTATGAATATATTGAAAATACACCATAAAAAATGCTGATTATTACAAGCGATATTATAAATGATAATATTATTTTTAATTTTGAATCCATATATTTTCCTTATTTACAGCAAGGTAAGTATGTTCCTTTTGAAATTTCTTTTGAACAGTTAACGCATTGTTGGTTATTGATATTTTGAGGTTTTTGAACTTTATTTTTAACATCTAAAAAACTTACAATACAAGTTTCGCCAGCTTTTTTATTTGTTAATAGATAATAATTATTATCAAAGTTTTTAAGCTTACAAGAACCTCTTATAACTTTCAATTTAGCATCATAATTTTCATAAGTTGAGTATAAAAGATAATCAGATTTTGCATCTAGATTAAGAGCTTTTGCTGATTTATTTCCAGCAATTTCAAAAATTTTATGAGAATTATTTTTTGATATTAGATAAGCAAAACCTTGTGTAGAATTTGAGTTAATGACAAAATTAAAATTACCTTTATCAAGAGGTGTTTTAATCGTGCCAGAAACACATTTGCCGTTTAAAAAGTAGCCATCTGCACCTGTTATAGCTTTACAACAAACTTCAGAAGTGTTTTTGTCGTAGCAACATACATTTCTTTTTGCACCGTAATAACCTTTTTCTATGAATTTGCCACTACCGTTTGGTTGAAAAACAGAGTTACTTTCGCAACAATTTTTTGTACTATCAGAAGTACAACATTTTCCAGATTTATCCAGCCATACCTCTTTTCTTGATTTTTTTTGGCACGCAGAAAAACGACGGTTTAAAATATATGACGTGTCACCTTTAAGTGCATAGGTAGTACAACTTCCACCATTTATGTAACATTCTTCATAAAGGTTTTTATAAGTTTTTTCATTTAGATATGGATGCATTGTTATATAGCCTGTTTTTGGATTACGAATAAGTCGAAATTGAAAAATGTCGACATTTAGTATATTTGGTTTTTTACTTCCATTTATATCTACGTAACCATAGCCACAACCATTTGTATATCCACTAGATTCTGTTTTACAAGCAGACATAAAATATGTAAAAGCATAAGTTGTGCCATCTTTTAATTTTACGTATGAGAAATGTTTATTCTGTATTTTTGGATAAAGGGGGGCATCATAGGCATCAAGACTATTTTTTGAAAAACAACTTGCATTTTTACACTTGTTTGCAAAACTTAGTTTGTACGCTAAAATTTTGCTTGGTGATTTCTTTATGCCAAATCTTTCTGTATAAATAACATCCAAAAATCTATTTGCAACTTCTTCTGAAGTAAGTCCGCCACCTTCTAGAATATTATTGATTTCATTTATATTTTCTGAATTTGAATTAAAATTCTTGTTGAATACTGCAAAAGCTTGGTTAAGGTCAGATTTGATACTTGCAGAATCAGGTATTTCTGTAGCTATTTTTGGCTTTGGCGTAGAAAAGTTAATTTTAGGCATATTTAAAATAAATATATAACCGAAGAATATTATGCCTATTATTGATAAGGCAAATAATAAACTAAAAAATAAATACTTAAAATTAATATTCATAACAGTATTATAAGTTGTAAATACAATATGTACAATAACTTTTTAATAAAGGAGTGGCGAAGCCTTTGGCTTCGCCACTCCTTGTTATCTAAAATCTAAAATCTCTTTCGCCGTGACCGATTTTCTCCAAATTATTCTTCAAAATTTCTTTTGTTCTTTCGTTTGGAATGGTTTCTTGTTCTTTTTCTATCAGTTTATAACCAACTTGTTTTGTTTCTTCTGATGCGTAATCTTCAAGATATTCTTTTAACGTCATTAAAGCGTTTGGATGGCAACAATTTTGGATTTGTTTTTTCTTACAAAGTTCCATAAATCTGTCACCTGTTCTTCCCTCACGGTAACAAGCTGTACAGAAGCTTGGGATATATCCCATTTCCATTAACCATTTAATTACTTCATCAAGAGTTCTTGTGTCAGATACTTCGAATTGTGAGGAATCTTCTTCTGTATAATCTTTTTCATCATAACCGCCTACGCAAGTTTTTGAACCACCTGAAATTTGAGAAACTCCCAAGTGTAAAAGTCTTTCTCTACATTTTTGAGATTCTCTTGTAGATATAATCATTCCTGTATAAGGAACTGCAATTCTGATACAAGCAACGATTTTTGCAAAAGTATCATCGTCAATACCGTTTTCAAAGGCACTTGGATCAATATCGTCAGCTTTTCTAATTCTTGGAACGCTGATTGTATGAGGTCCAACGCCGTGAACTGCTTCAAGGTGTTCTGCGTGCATTAATTGTGCTACAAATTCGTATTTGTATGTTGAAAGTCCATAAAGTACACCTAAGCCAACATCATCAATTCCGCCTTCCATAGCTCTATCCATAGCCTCTGTATGATAAGCGTAATTATGTTTTGGTCCTGTTGGGTGTAAACGTTCATAACGTTCTTTATTGTATGTTTCTTGGAATAAGATATATGTACCAATTCCTGCTTCTTTTAATTTACGATAGTTTTCAACAGTTGTTGCTGCAATATTTACGTTTACACGGCGAATTGCACCGTTTTTGTGTTTAATACTATAAATTGTTTTGATAGAGTCTAAAACGTATTCTATTGGGTTGTTTACTGGGTCTTCGCCTGTTTCTATCGCAAGTCGTTTGTGTCCCATATCTTGAAGTGCAATAACTTCTCTTTTGATTTCCTCTTGAGTCATTTTTTTTCTTGGAATGTGAGTGTTCTTTGCGTGATATGGACAGTATACGCAACCATTTACACAGTAATTTGACAAGTATAATGGTGCAAATAACACAATTCTATTTCCATAAAAATCTTTTTTAATTTGTTCTGCAAGTTTGAAAATTTCTTGATTTTTTTCTTCATTTTCGCAAGCCAAAAGAACAGAGGCATCCTTGTGTGATAAGCCTTTTCTTTCTTTTGCTTTTTCTAAAATTTCATCTATTAATTCTAAATTATTTTTATTCTTTTCGGCATATTCTAATGTGCTATTAATTTCTTCATCAGAGATAAACTCTTCTGCTTTCATTGATTTTGGATTATACATATTATTTCTCCTCTTAAATAATATTGTATACCTTTAAGAATTTATTGCAAAATTTTTATTCTTTCTTTGAAAAGTTATCTTTTAGCACAATATAGCTACACATCAAGGCTTGAGTTAAAAGTAAAATAGTTTGATGTATTGTTGAAATTCCAAGTGTTGTTGATTTATCGATACCAAAAATTCCAAGAGCTAAAATGTATGCATATTGATAAGGACCAACAAATGAGCTTGCAGACGGTATCATAGTTGAAAAAGATATTAAACTAATAACAAATAAAGATGCTGCAAATCCGATTTGCATGTGGAAACTGTTGATTATTAAATATGCTACGACACATTCAACTCCCCAAGGTAAAACACTAAAAACAAAGGCCTTCGATGTGTATTTAAAAGAGTTTAGAGCTTCAAAGCCCTCTACAAAATTATTAAGTTGTTTATTTATAAATTCAAAAATTTTTTCTGATTTTTCGTGATATTTTTCAGGTAAAATTCGTTTTGATAAATTTGAAAACTTATTTAAAATAAAATCTATTTTGTTGTATTTATAAATTAAATAAAAAGCTATAAAACATCCTATAAATAGTGTTCCTACGGTATAAGAAAGGTTTATAATCCATTTAGCCTTGCAATACATTATTACTGCAAAAAGCAAAATTAAAAATACACAAATTCCGTCAAAAGTTCTTTCTATCAAAATTGAACCAAGAACTTTCATTTTTCTTTCATCTTTTGTCGTGCCTAATTTGTAAGCTCTATACAAATCTCCGCCTCTTGCTGGTAAAAAGATGTTTAGAAAAACTCCCATCACAAAGTTTTCAGCAAGCTCTAAGGCGGTATATTTTTTATCATCTAAAAGTAAAGCTTTCCAGCGAAACCCCCTTAAATACATTGAAAACATGTATAAAATTACAATTAGCCAAAGATTTTTGAAATCAAATATTTTAAAGGTTTCTACAACTTCATGTAAATCTATTTTATAAAAAATTATAAATAGAAAAAATATAGTAACTAATATTGCAAAAATCTTTTTTTTACTCATATCAATTCCTTAATAAGCTTTGTTTACAAGGCTATTATGAGCATTCATTTCAAGCGTATTATCAAGAGGTGGAAGTTCAACCTCTTCGCCACCTAGGGCTAATTTAATTAAATAATCTGTAAAATGAGGGTTTTTAGGTAAGAATGAACCGTGTAAATATGTGCCGAAAACATTCTTATATCTTGCTCCCTCATACATGTCTTCGCCGTTGTTTCCATTCCCAACAACAATTTTTGCCAAAGGTTTTGTATCTCCAGTAAGATAAGTTCTACCTGAATGATTTTCAAATCCTACAAGAGTGTCGGGTGTTAGAAAATCCGTTTTTGCTGTTACATTTCCTATAAATCTTTTCTTTCCTCCAATTGTATATCCGCTCAAAAGACTTATGCCCATAAGCTTTTCACCACCAATTGTTTGGAAATAATCTGCCAAAAGTTGATAGCCACCACAAATTGTAAGGAATACTTTATTTTCATCTCTTTTTTGTGTCAAAAAACTTTTATGCTTTTGAAGTTCATTAGAAACATCAACTTGTTGACGGTCTTGTCCGCCACCCATAAAGTAAATATCAGCCTCTGGAATGTCTTCTCCGATATTTGTTTCTTTTAAATTTACTTTGATACCTCTTTTTTCAGCTCTAAATTTTAAAGCCTTAATATTTCCAATATCGCCATATAAATTAAGCAATTTTGGGTACAAATGGCATATAGTTATTTCTAAATTGTTTTCTTCCATAAGTTTAGTATACCAAAAAACCATGCCTTTTGGCATGGTTTTAAACATTTTTTCATAAATTATTTCAAATTATAACGATTTTGTAAATTTTTTGTAACTCTTGAAACTCTTTATTTATAATGTTTTTCAGCTCTGTAATCCTGAAGAATATTAATTTTAGTTAACATCCTTGCACATTTTAAAATATCCCATATAATAAAGCATGTACACATAAGAAAGGGGATTACAAATGAACAAAGAAGAATTAGTACAAGAAATCGCTAAATCAGCAAAAGTTACACAA
>ERZ808278.249-NODE-249-length-41654-cov-24.618597_pt1 | contig 41654 bp, 31 predicted proteins | sample MGYA00521239_ERZ808278 | MGnify/ENA primary metagenome ERZ808278 (study PRJEB31516, sample SAMN03275600) | gut metagenome | biome: mammalia-associated habitat; material: feces | host: Papio cynocephalus | place: Kenya | collected 2012-07-17 ... | reverse complement strand
TGGGGGCGTATGCCCCTACAAGCCGCTAAATCTTTAGTTTAGCGGTAGTTGACCAGAATTTATATACTTAACTTTGGAATAATCATACATATTCCCATGAACTTCTTGAGCTTTTTTCTTAAATTCATCTAATGTCAATCGTCTTCCGTACCCTTCCTCTTCCATATTACATTTATGGCACCCATTTTTTGCTAAATGTGAATGTGGCGTTTGCCAAAACTCTCCATGTTTTGGGCAAATTATACAAACTTTTTTTTCAGTACCTTTATACTCAACTTTAGAATAATCAAACTTCCACCCATACAATTCTCTACTTTTTCTTACAAATTCTTCTTTAGTCATCCGTTTAGTATTGCCTATTGCTTCATTGCCACATTTTGGGCATCCTGCCCCCATCAAATGATTATTTATTTTCTGAATAAAATCGCCATGCTTAGGACATATTATACAAACTTTTTCATCTATCCCATTATATATTACTTTAGAATAGTCATACTTATCTTTATGAACCTTTTTTGCTTTTATTATAAAACTTTCTTTTTTATTTTCATTATAACTATCCTTAGCACAAAATGGGCATTCAGGTTTTGACCAAAGAAAATATTTTGGATTAACTAAAAATTCTCCATGCTTAGGGCATCCAATAATTACTTTTGTATTTTTATCCACATATTCTACCTTTGAATAATCTAAACTAGAATTTTTTTCCATTGCTAATTTAATCCATTCTTTTGTGCTATATGCCTTATTCCTATTTTTAGGTTTAGCCGAGGTAGCATTTTCGCAATGACCTCGGCTATTATTTCTATCACTCATTGGCAATTCAAAACAAAAACTTTATCTTCTTAAGAATCTTCTTCCTCAGTCTCAGTATAAGAAATCTCACCTACCTCATCAACCGGAATCTTATATGTCTCTGCCAATTTTGTCTTTATTTCCGAGGCATATGTTTTCTTGTACTCATCCAGTTTTTCCGGGTCCCAAAATCCATGGGTTGTCGAACAAATCTCCCCCTCATATGTGATATCAGATACATGGTTTTTCTCCACCTGAATCTTTGTCTTGGTTCCGTATTTATAATCCCTACCTCCAGATGTGGCTGTTAGTTTTTTGATACCCGCTGATTCGATGCCGCCAAGATATATCGAAATCCTGACCGCCCAATCCATGCTCTCACCGCCTTTGCTCACTGCTGACGGCAATCCCAATGCGGTTGTTTTCGTCCATGTCTTTTGGACAAAGAACAATGTATTTAAATACTCTGAATTGACATTCCTCGTTGATGGAATCAAATCATTTACAATACTGTTAAATGCGACTGACACTGCCCCGGCATACCACATATTGTTTGATGAATTATTGACCGCAGCACGATAACAATCACCCACACCAATTGAATCTATGATAAAAATCATATCCATCGGTAATTCACCGTTTCTCTGAGCCCTGATAAGATCCTTGATGCACATTGCCACGTCTTCAATGACATATGTTTCCCTGTTAGGCTTGCTCAGCCATTTTCCATGCTCATGATCAAACTTCCCATACTTTTCATAAAGCATTGCAGTATCATAATAAAGCATATTGTCAGCCGGTCCATAAACAACCTCGCCGGTTTCCTCATCTATGGATTCCGATACCTCCACACCAATTTCTTTAGCATGCTTCCATGTAAAATTATTCTCCAACTCAAACACCACTGGTAATATTCCCTGTCTTTGAGCCGCCTTGATAATCTCCAATTTCAATGTGGATTTTCCTGTATTCGACTTACCCCTCACTCTGGAACAATACCCGCAAGGGATACCCGGAATCCGGGTCGCCTTTTGGAATGCCTCTGGCAAAATGATCCATTGAGGTTCCTTCTCCACCATTGATGATAAACCATTCTTATTCTTAAACTCTCTCAACGCTGACAATTTGTCAACGGTTCTTCTCGATTCTTTTTTCTTCAACGGTTGTCCCATATCTTAAAAATTTTCTTTTTCTTTTCTATAATATTTCTTTCCAATTTTTTGGCAATAGCATTTCCGGCACATGGCAACATATCTGTCATCGCCACCTACCTCAACCTGCTCGCCGTCAGTTACAATCTCACCATGCTCGTTTATCCTAGCATTGAATATTGTCTTACATCCACAATCGCATGATGACTTGATTTCCTCAATCTTGTCACAAATCTCGAACAAACGTTTTGAACCAGGGAACATCTTCGTTTGAAAATCAGTCCTCAGTCCGTAACAAATCACATTTATTCCAAAATTATCTGCAATTGCCGCCAATTGATCAACTTGTTCCTCAGTCAAAAATTGGCATTCGTCAACCAAAATCCAATCAACGCCTTTTTCACCAACAACAAGGCTTCTGTCAATATAATCCGACACAATGGCATAGATATCATCATTAGGCTCAACACTGACACATTCCCTGTCAGCCATTGCCCTTGAATGAATCACATTGTCGCCGTCTCTGGTATCAATTGAACTCTTGAATATTATAAACGGTATCCCATGCTCCTGAAAATTATGCGCAGTAGCTAAAAGTTGCAGACTCTTACCACCGTTCATACATCCATATCTAAACAACAATTTTCCCTTCATTTTCTAATGAATGCTAAAAAAAAAACAGCATCATTCTTTTGGAGTAATATATTTAACTTTTTCACTTTTTTTGTGAATTATTATTTGATTAGAATGATGCTGTTCTTTATTTATTTTTTTTGCTTAGAAAGGAAAATCCTCATCCGTAGTTGAATCCGCAGGGCTTGATCCGCTCTCATCAAGAGTTATCGCATTCATAAAAGAATCATCCCCCTTTAGCGGCTCATTCTTTAGAGCATCCTCTGCTCTTTTAATTTCCTTTTCAGATGCAGCTTTTGCTTGACCATGCTCTGCATCATACTCAGCCTTGTCCACCCATATTTTCTTTTCATTATCGAACCATGGATATTTCATTTCAGAAACCAATTTCAGGTATTCATAAGGCTTAGCCACGAATACTTCCTGCCATTTCTTCGAATCACGAATCCATGCCTCTGCCTGTTCATAATTATTTGATAATGGACACTGGTTTCCATCAATAATAATCGGAGCTGCATTTCCCTCTGTAATGGTAACTTTCAAATCACGACCTTTGTTATAATCGAAAATGTTTTCCCCATTCTCCTTTCTCTCATTATACAAAGCCATGATTGAGTGATAAGGATCAGTTTCATCTCTCCTGAGATTAAATTTCCAGAATTTAACACCCTCATCTTCCTTGCCTCTCTCAATGCAACGAACAATCACCGCTTCATTGGATTTATTCTGAATCGAAATCTTCTGCCAAGCCTCTTTCTCTGTTGGATCAGTTGCCTGAGTTGATTTCTCATAAGCAGATGAATTGATCTCACAAAATGGGCATCTGTCGCCATACTTGTCATGATCAATATCCCTATTCTTTTTAAGGCAAACATAAGACTTCCAACCACTTGGGCTTACCTCCTTCGGCACTTTTACATTATGCATATGAACTAGCACAAATGGATTTCCTGTCTCCAAATTCATCGGCAAGATACGAATTGTCAAAGTCTTCTTTTTCTCACCTTTGTCCAATCTTACATTAAGATAGTTTTGCAGACTAAAATTGCTCTTTTTAGTTGAAGAACTGCTACTGTTGATGGTAAAATCTTCCACATTAATTCCAGGAAGATCGATCAAATTTCCCATACTTTTTAAATTTTTAAAACTTTATTATATTATTTTTTATTCTTGGTCATGAGATTTCTCTCTTTTCGATGATACGAATGGTATTGACCTTTTGCCCTCAATTATTATTACAAATATAGTATATTATATTGAATAATCAAAAAATATTTCTACCTTTCTATAAAAAAAATCTTTCCGGCAAAGGCATTTTCTCCACCGGAAAGAACTATAAACCTAAAGATTAAGCAACTGGCTCAAACCAAACTTTTTCGAATTCATCTCCCTCGCGATATTCTGATAATCGGAAATATTATCAATATCATTCTTTGTTATCGTATATTCCGGATTATCAATCCCGTCATTATCGCTTGCAGGACTGTAATTGGATGTCTGCTCCTTGTCTGCCCAATACTGATCAACAGTCTGACCGAACGGGTATGAGCCTACAGTCCTCATAGACAGTTTCTCAATAGGTGTGGGATTCCGTTTCTGGATTTCAGCCTCCAGTTTGTTCAGTTTCTCCGTTGATGCGTCAATCTTACTTGACAATGCGTCAACCGCCGACATCATCTGATCCGCCACTCCGGAAAACTTGTGCATGAGTTTGGTAACCTTTTTTTCAGTTTCCTCTTGACTGTCCACCAAATCATCGACATCAATCTCCTCGACATCTTCCTCCGGAGCCGTACCCATATCCTGACCTTGCGGAGCAGTCATATCCATGCCACTGCCCATATTATCGCCAGGCATACCACCCATCGACGGATCATTCCCCATTGTCTGAGGAGCAAATCCCTGAGGTCCAGCCGCCTGAGCGTCCCCGCCAGCCGTAGGATCCATTCCACCGTCAGCCCCGCCTTGCGGTGGCATCTGACCTGGATTCCCCATAGGTTGTGCATCCTGCGGTGGTTCCTCTCCGTCCTCTCCTAGAACATTGTCCACTGACACATATTCCAGAAGGGCAAGCCTTCTGAACTTATCCAAATACGTCTCTTTCTCCATCTTTAGTCGTTCAATACCTGTCTGTTATCCTCTGTCAGAACAATCTTTGAACTCTCAGTTCTCTCGATAAGTCCACGATCTTTCTTGACCATCTTAACCTGCGGGTTTAACTCATCCGCCATACCCATGGCTTTCATCATTTGCTCTTCGGTCATGATATTTTCAGTTTTTTTATTTTTCTTATTCTTTGTCGCCACCGGTGCTTTTTCAACCACCTCTGGTTTTCTTTCTATTGGGATAACCGGAATCTTCGGTCCAATAGGTCTCAACTTTATTATGCCGGTCTTTACGCCCATTATATAAATTAATTTTCTATAAATAGAGTGAAAATCAAAAAATTGCGTCACTGACCGGAATACAAATACGGCACGACATAAGGAGTTGATATCGTCAGCATTCTTATTTGATATATTTCCGAATCCGGTTTTACCATTGTTACTGATTTTGTTATATTCAACATCCTCATGAATTTTTCGTGGTTTCCCACCTCATAATCTATATCCCTTAACGATATTCCATACACTATATTTTTACCCTCGATATATATGTATGCCATATTATTTTTCAAATATACATATTTTTTATGATTAGGCTCCATTATCCACGCCGTGAATATATACTTTTCCTCATTGCTTGCCGTCAATATATTGAAAAAGATATATCCGATATCCTTGACAACATATTCCAAGCAAAGTTTCTTGAACCTCTCCACATCATCCTCATATCTCCAATTTCTTTCCCGTTTTCCGAATGTCCAATAGACATTATCCCTTATCTCCCATTTTAAAATATCCACATCTGGATAAATGCTTTTTACCTTATTCCAGCCAATAATCAATATAGGTATATCTTCAATACAATCATCAATTGAATGAGCCACATTATATAGCCCATTACCATCAAATTTTGAATCTGTAACTATATTTCCTAAAAATTTCATAGGGCAAATATAACACAAATAATCTGGATTATCCAAAAATAACAAGAGAAAAAAAGAGAATGACGCATCTCTCGACGAATCATTCTCATTCAATAACTATTAATAACTTTAAAACAAAATTGTACATCGTCAGATGGCAAGCCACCTTTCAAACTACATTATAAATATAATTCAAATATTCTAATTTATCAAGTATTTCTGAACTATTTATAAGAAAATAAATCCATAACAATATGAAATATTTAAAATCATTCGAGAAATCCTCTGATTATCAATCCTTTATAAATGGGGGGGGGGGGTAAGTTTACCCAATGTATCTTACTGTAAAAAAGAAAACGAAGTGCATTATAAACCATTGGTTCAACAAAACAATGAAATCTGGTACACATCAACTGATGGGAATATAGTAAAACCATATTCAAGTTCAACCACGCCATTTTTTGATGCTGATGGAAATAATATAGAGATAGTATCAAATACATATGAGAATGGCAAAGGTATTATCAAGCTAAATGCTGACCTATATGGTATTGGATCTTATATCACAACATATGCTCCTTTATATCTATCATTATTTTTTGAAACGAATGTTTTGACATTATCATTTCCATCATCCTTAAGCCAGATTACACAATCAATTATTCATCAAGTAGAATACGCTTCCATTATTGGTATGTACTTCAACTCTATTAATCCACCTAAATTATCTGGCTATCTATTTACCGCTGAATTTGATATGTCAATATACCAAAATTTATCCATTTATGTGCCATCCAACTCAGTTGATACTTATAAAACAGCTGACAGATGGTCTGATTATGCTGATAAAATCCAAGCAATTCCTTAGCATTTGAACAAAAAGCAAACCCATTTATCCGGTTTGGTCAATGTATTATAGGAATACACCACGCAATTGTTCTGCCTAAAATCAGACACCCATTCACGATTGGCGATTGCGGTCTTATCCGTCGGAATCCGTTCTTTTCTGAACCTTTCCGACGGTTTTCCTTTATATAATGCCGCATGCCAATGACCGCCACTTTGATATAGTTTACCGTCCTTGACCGGGAAATAGCCCACAATATCGCCCACATTGATATTCTTTCCCAATTTGTTCAAGACCAAACGACTGTTCGCCCCATAATTATTCGACCATTCATCCTTATTCACTATCGCCGCCGCCGACAATTTATAGCCAATCCCCTCGAATTGCTTCCTTAAGTCATCCTCCTTGATATCCGGAGAATTGCTCGACACTTTCCCGACCTGATAAGCCGGGGCTGCTGTTGTGCCTATCACATTGTTGACTTTCTTGCTCAAATAATACATCTGGGCAATCCTATATACACCTCCGGAACATTGGTGATAGGATTTTGTATTAAACCTGTCATAACCGGCATATTGCCATGCATCAAACAATGCCTCGACACATTCCTCCATCCTGTCTGATCCCATGTCACTGGTTGTCACCTCCAAATATTGAGCATTTGTTTTCCTTTGGCTTTTCTCCATTTCATTTTTATCAGATCTCTTTGTTTGCCAAATTGTATCTGCCAATGACACAAGATTGCTTCCTGCCATCGGAATGGCGTTTTTATTAACACGATATCCGCTAAATGTGGTTGTCATGTTTCCCGGAACAATACTATGGGACACCGACTTAATCATATACACCCCCCGCCACATAGGAATATCATTCAGCAAAAAATACATCATTGGCATCACCTGAGCATTGCCCATCATCTCCATCGAGACTTCATATGAATAATTGGAATAATTCCTATACACATCCTGTGCGAACAACGATGTCGCCCTCGGATTCTGAGCTGCCGCCGACGCTATGTTCATCGTGCTCATAATAGATGCCTCGGTCACCGCCGGATTGTTCATATTCGCTCCGAAATTACGGAAGAACGCCTGATTCTGCTTTGCATAACTGACCCCGAAACACGGTACATAACTACCATCATCATCCATCAATGATGCCGGAGTTTCCTCATCCGATAAATTGCCCTGACCGTCTATCAAATAAAACCCGTCATCCTCATATTGGCTCATCCCATTCAAATATTGCGACATCTGATAAGGATACAAAAATATGTAAGTGGAAGTTTCCGTTTGGTTCAATCCTTTTTTCATATAAGGAACAGCCGTGAACATATCTTCCATTGTCTCCGCATTCTTTCCACCGAACGGTATCGGCAATGCCATCAGATTTCCCCCGTTTTTCTGAGCCACCTCAGACAAATAGCCATACAAAGAGAAATTACTGTTTTCCTCAACATCTGCCGTAGGCATGCATCTCCTCATCAGTTCGGACATTGCCTCGACATTACCCATAAGCCTGTTGCCTATATTATGATAAAAACTGTCTATATATATGAAATTGCCAAAATCACTCTCACTATAATTGTACCCCTCATCTGTATTGTTTTCCTCAAGAACAACCTTCCATCTTTCCCTTGATGACTGGCAAAACCACCGTTCATAAAGTTGCTTTAAATTCATATATATTGACAACCTCAAATCATCACTGTCAAATGTCTTTACATCATCCTCCTCAGCATATATCTCATCCAATGTTTTCTGTATATCCTCATCACTTATAGTACCCTCAATATTCATTTCTTCTATTCTTGACTGGACGATACTTTCCGCATCTGAATAATATTTCGATGCTGATATCATAGCATTGACTAATTGAACCTCAACCAAATCATCACCATTCTCAAGGCTTCCTGCCCATATTTCCTCCCGTATTTTGCTGTCACCTTGGGTCTTTTCAACATAAAATGCCGGAAATGGAGGCAATTCATCTGTAAAACAATCTGTCTGATCACTTGTAAGTGCATAATGAGATGCTTTCCTCACCTCCTCGTTATTCATCAATTGGGAATTAATTTGCTTGGTGCATTCATAAAAAATATGCACGAATGTTTCCATATGGGCAAATGCCATCTGGTATAAATTCCTTATCGTCGGAGGAAACCCCAATGCATTAACTATCGCCTGATTCTCAGCCTCTTCATATTTTGAATCGGCTTTCTTCTTGTCAGTGCTTACTTTTTCCAATTTCTCAAGCAATTTCTTTCCGCCCTCAAACGGTGCAAGATTGCCCTTATCTAACACATAAACATAATACTCTGTTGCTCCGCTATTCTTTTTCTGAAAATGTTTTCTGTCTATCAAATTTTTCTTTGATTCATAATATGAATCGCCATTAACGATTTCAAAACTATTTGATTTTGCTTGTCTTCTGAATTTATATTGATGTATATTCTCTCCTTTTGAATACATGCCCACAAAGCCAAACCCGTTAATCCTGTCATCACTAAAACTTTCGTTATACTTATCAAGATCATTAACAAATTTGTCCACTCTTTTCGATATAACATCTATCATATCTTTCCGATCACTTATCAAATAAGCAATCTTTCCTGATTCTGGTTCCAGCCAATTTTCACCGCCCTCATTACATGGAAACGGAAATTCATCATACAAATTTTGAATCCTTCGTGATTTCTCATCATATCTTGATGCTGTTGTTTTTCTTTCATCCTCAACCGTCATATGCTCTTCACTCTGGATTGCCATGGCAATCTGGTATCTTAATTCAGGAAATGTAAGCATTGGAACCTCTCCCGACCCATTGGCATAATAGAACCTGCCATGCTCTGATGTTTCCGATTCCCAATATTGAACACCTGCATCAAGCACATATGGAGCGACTGCAAGATATGTCATAGGTATATCAGAATACACTCCGAACATATACCCAATAAAATCAACTGTTATTTCAAAATTGCCACTTAATGCATCAAAATCCACACTTGTTTTATTAACCACAAGCCTATATGTCACCGGGTTCCCATAAAAGCCTTTCACTGTCAAATTATATTGTGGCGAAGGGATAGAATACAATAAACTGTAAAATGATCCTTCACCCATATCATAATTGGATTTCAACTCTTGGGCATTCATCAATGATGCCCCTCTGATATCAGTAAATTTAACCACAATCTGAGGATACATCGTCGATGTATAATTAATATCAATTGACTTGATGCCAATGCATTCCGTTGTATTCTCCCATGGCTTATTGGCACTTATATCCGTGAAATTAGTTGTCAAAAAGCCATTAGTTCCACCATTGAATACAATTGTCCCGTTCTCGCTTGAATACTCCAATGTTTTTGTCTCACCATTCTCCGTCCCTAAACCACATGCTTTTCTTGTACTATAGATGATTTCCAAATCTACCGATATGCACAAATCCTCCAATGGAGATTGATATCCATTAGTCCCCGCATCATTGATTCTTGTCGGCTCAACAAATATGATTCTATTTTTGCTTTGGCATTCTGTCATTTTTCTGTATATTAGTAATTTACGCTTTTGATGATGAGTATGTATCTCGTTGGGTCTCATTCAATGTCACCGTAGCTCCATTGCTCATCGGCAATGCATTCCGGTTTACCTTCAATCCTTTAAATGTGGTTGTCATATTTCCCAGCGTTATACTATGGGATACCTCCATAATCATATATGCCCCATGCCATAACGGCATTCCGTTCAATTGAAAATACATCAATGGCAGTATCTGGGCATCACCCATCATCTCAACCGTACATTCATATGAATTGCTTGAAAAAATCTTATATATGTCCTGTCCGTATATTGTTGTCTCCCTTGGTCCCTCTGCGCTTTTTGATGCGATATCCATTGTAGCAAACAATCCTATTTCACTTGTCTTCGGCTGATTGGTATTCAATGATATATTTTTGAAAAACGACTGGTTTTGCTTAGCAAAAGTCACACCAAATGCTGGAATAATATTGCTTCTGCCAGTTTCCCCATCCCTAAATGCCATCGGTAGCAAATCCTCCTCATCGGTCAAATCAATCCCATCATAACGATATCCATGTCCCAAATCCAGATGCTGGCTTGGCTGATATGAATAAAGGAAAACAAATGCTGATGTATCACTCATTGTCGTCCTTGACAATGGCAATGCCTTGAAAATATCTTCAAGAGCATCCTCATTATTCAATCCATAAAACATTGGCAATGACAATAATTGCCCATTGCACGCCATTGATACACCTGTCAAATATTTGTACATTGACATTCCCTTATATGTGGAATCAGGCTCCTCTTTCATGTTATCCGACGATGGTATTGACTTCGATATAAGATCCAAAACCTTATTGCCATTAACCAATATCCTATCACCAATATCATGATAGAAACTATCTATATAAATGAACTTGTCAAAATAACTTGATTGGTCATTATATTCATTCAAGTTTGATTCATTATGCTCAGCATTAAGAATCCATTTATCCAACTCCGTCGAGCAAAACCACCGGTCATACAAATTCTTTAATACCATGTATGTTGATAGCCTGATATCCTTGTTTTTGAATGCGTCCTCTATTATTGTTTTTGAATTAACCGGTACCTCATCATTAACAATCTGATTTTCATATATTTTTTTCAATTCATCACAAAAACCATTGAACGCTGCCTGAAATGTTTGATGCCAAACCGGTTTATTTTGTGTAATCCCATCTGTGGTATCAATGACTGTCCTTAACCCTAATAATGTTTCTCTTAGCAATGATTGTAATCTCTCACATTTTATTGATGCTTTATCTATTCCGCCACCGAATCCCTTCACATAATTCAATACTAAACCTGCAATCTCATTATTTTTAACTGTTATGTCATCAAAAAAATAAACATCCGGGTCACGTAGCAAAACATCTATTTTTGAATATTCATTTTCTGCCCAATTAATAAAATAATTCTTCAAGAACTCCTTTCTTGTTTTGTTAGTTCCCTGAGGTTCTCTATATGATGCATAATTTTCATTTTTCGAATAAGGAATTGCATATGTTGTTGTATTTCTCTTCAAATAAATTTCATTTAATTTTGCTTTTTTATATTTAAAATCCCCCTTTACTTGTTTATTCCCATATCCAAATTCCACATATCCTTCAGTCTCTATCTTATCATCTTCTTCTCGCCAATAGACAGCCCCTTCCATCAAAATTGTAATTAAAAAATCTGTCCCATTCTTACATTTTGGACTAATCAAATCTCTCATATATGGTATTGAAAAAAGAAACAAATATGCTTTTGCTTTTATATCTTTTTGCAGCCAGTAAAACGGATTCCCAAATAATGAATGCTTCAACTGTTCATCAACTTTTCTTGCCTCCCCATAACACGTTGGAAACCTAAAATATATATTTTTATCTTGTTCTCTTACTCTTTTCATCAATTCCACAGTACCTATATCAAACCCATTTGTATAATTTTCATCATTTTTCAAGATTACTGATCTAAGATTATAAGTAGCAGTATTTGACCACATACTAACCTTAGACTTGCCATCCATATTATTGGCGAGGTTCCTTATCACATTTTCCTTTTTATATACCTCGAAATCCTCATCAAACTCCCCGAAATTGGTCTTTGACAAATTATCCACAATATCCCTTACATAATCCTTTGATTGGAATATATAAAAATTACCCTTATTCTTTTCCAAATGACTTAAATTGATAAAATCTTTGTTAGGATTCTTCTCTGGATCATTGTTGAACATTGACTGCAATTTGCTTAATGAATACTCACCTACCGGTATAACTTTGTCCCCGTCCTTCTTATACCAAGTATATTGCATATTATCAATTACTGGAGTCTTCAAAAAATTCCAACTATCAACTTTTTTTAAAAAATACCAAAAATCACCGTACGAGCATTGCTCTATGTATTTCTTATAAAAATTCCTAAATGAAGCATTTATAGTATTGCCGAATGCCTTATATACATTCAATGCCTCCAAAATACCAAATGCCCTCCCCTCTTTCACTTCTTCTCCATCATTCCCCAATAAATAATAATAACATCGCAATGCAAATGTTGTTAGCATTTGGGGATCTATTGAACTGCCATCTTTCCCAACGCTGGCTGATTTATAATATGGATTATCAATATGCCCAAAATTGGCAAAATCATAATATGTCAACGGTATGAATTCAGTAATATCGCCATTTATGCTTACCCCATTCTCACCTTCCGAACTTTCTATTAATTTTTGTATTTGATATTCCCTTGTCGTATATAATCTGGCAGCGTCAACAATTGCATTGACCAAGCCTACCTCATCCAAATCGTTCCCTTTCGTCAGCTCCCCAAGCCATAGCAATTCATTTTTAGCCTGACCCTCCTCGTCTTTCTTTGAATATATCGCAGTAAACGGAGGCATATAAGGATTACCCAAAGTCCAACTTATATCAGTATCTGTCAAAGAAATCCCATAATAAGACGGATCCCTCACTTCTGAATTATTATTCAAATCTGATGATATCTTTTTTGTAACCCCATATACCAATCTTGCAAATGTCTCAAAATGAGCGAATACCATATTGTATATGTTCCTGATTGTAAGCGGAAATCCGAAAAATTCAGTAGCCACTTGATTAGCGGTATCCTGATATTCTTCCTCTATCTTGTCAAAACTTTCCTCTATCTTAGCCAATTCATCCTTCAAAATATTGGCACTATCAAAAAAATCTTTGTTATTTTTATCATATGTATAAAATCTGTATTTTGATATACTTATCTCAGATTCTATACTATTCAATGCTTTTTTAACGTCATCATTTTTCAAATAGTTATCCATTATAGAATAACTATGATCACTTCCGTCAGCAACATCTGTCACACTATGACCAAATACTCTTTTTCTTCCTCCCAGCAAATAATTATATGCACATTTTAACCTGTCGCCTTTCTCCAAACAAGAATAGACAGTTGAAAAATTCGTTTGGTATCTACTATCATATTTTTTCAACTTCTCCCAATACTCGCTTATTTTTTTGGATAAGTTCTTTACCGATGTACTTGAACCTTTTTCTGATGCATCCAAATCTCCGGTTTTAATTGTAAACAAGAAACTATCATCCTTAGGCTCATTCCATCCGGTAAACGGGTATTCATTTATAAGTTCCTCTATCTGATTCTTTCGTTTATTCAGTTCATCAATCCGATCATTCCTTTCATTTTGTGATTTCAAATATTTTTCATTTGATGCTAGTTGAGCCAATTTCAACCTGAATTCAGGAAATCTTATCATTGGTACATTCTTATTCTGATCATTTATAAAAGAAAAATGACCAGAAGCCACTAAATCCTCCCAAATATTCTTTCCATCATAGTTCACATATGGAGCGACCACCAATAAAGACATTGGTATGTCCGCCAGCGGTCCATACATATATCCCACGAAACTTGCCGTAATATCGAAATTGCCTGTTGATGAATCCAATGCTATTGATGTGTCCTTCAATGATAAATTATAAGTCACTGCATTACCATAAAAGCCTTTCACCGTCAATCTGAATATCGGATAAGGCATCATAAACATATCATTGAAAAAAGAAGGCTTTGTTGCCGTCCCATTAGCATAACCCTCGTTTTTTCCCATCAATGATGAGCCTCTAACATCTGTGAATACTATTGTGGCTTGCGGACATTGCCATGAGGTATAATCAATATTGATTGACTTTATCCCAATGCATTCATCAGTGCTTTTATCAGGATCAACCGGATTGACCTCCGTGAAATTCGTTGTCAACATGCCGTTTGTACCCTTAAAAAAAGACTTGTTTCCATCCACCGCTCTGAAATGCCTTATGCTTCCTTTGCCTGTCGCATTCGGTTGACCGCATGCATATCGGTCATTCTTGATGATTTCCAAATCAACATAGATATAATTATCTTCCAATGGCGATGGATATCCATTGACCCCGTTATCACCAATGTCTGTAGGCTCAATATATATAAGTCTTCCTTTTTTCTCAACCGGCATATCTTTTTTTCTTGATAAATAGTATTTGCTAACTTTCAAAAATATAACTATTTATCAAGAAAAGGTCAACATCGTTGCTCTTTTTGAGTTTTGAAAAAAAACATACAAAATGTGCGTCACGAACATAGCGGAAGTGCCGACATCGACATCCATCACTCATTTTAACATAACCACGGCAAGAAAGCCCCCTCCTTTAGGTGGGGGTAGTTCACAGAGAAAGAAAACACAATCCTTCAACTGCTGTCTTCCTCATTGTTTGTTGTGGGTCATATCCTTGACGGAGAAAAAGAAGTATTGGTCGGCGAAAGTTCAATCAAGTTCCATAAAGGCGAAACTTATTTCCTAAGCCAAAAAGCCCATTGCGGCTTCCCATCCCTACGGCACCGAGTGTCAGCAAACCTGCCAGTGATGTTCCAATTATCATATCTTCCATATGTTTCGCTACCTCCATATGCGTTCTCTTATGAACTGCTATGCTTTTGCCTATATGCATAGATGAGACTATATCTTCATCTCCTAATCCGGAGAGTCCCCCATTTCCGTCCGCTTGGACGTACTCCCTTTCAGGATAGTCGTTGAACCTTCATCATTTCTGATGCTTGGCTGCTGATTGCCTTTTTTTATAAAGGGTTTCCAGCAATTAAGGGGATTTTACCTTTTCCTTTGCTTGCATACTCCTTATGAGTCATGTTTCCAGTTTCAATTGTTTCAGCCATAATTCAATTTTTTTTTCTCTGTTCGTTATTGTTCTCTTTTTTGAGCGCTCTACTATAATAATACTTGAGAAGCCTTTCTGGGCGATTTTTTTTGTTCTGAAAACATTAAAAAATGTTCCAAAATCGTATTAGCACAAAAATCTACGATTTCAGAACATTTTTTCCTTTATTTTTCTCTCATTCTTATTTATGTTGAAGAGTATAGTAATAGCCTAATAATTTTTCTGCCTTTCTTTTGAATTTATTGTAATTCTTTAAATACCAACCATATATTGATTGTTTTACTGCTTCATAATTGCTAGCCTCTATATTTTTTGTAGGCAACATTTCTCCTGCATCATTTAATTTCATGACTAATTCTTGATTTATTATTAAATCTTTAGAATTATTAATGCATTCTAAAAGTTCATACATATCATCCAATAACAAAATTGACTCATATTCAGTTGTTCTAATATCTCTCTTTATCTCTATATCATTATTAAGTTGATATTGTAAATAATACCCAAATTCACTCAATCTTGCTTGACGTTCAGTATCCCTAAATAGATAATTCAATTTATTAATATTAACATTATCTGTTACAAGTATGTCTTTTACATTATATCTTTCAAAATTAATCATATGAGTAAATTCATGTATGATAACTGCTGCCGCATCGCCCATATTTATTGTTTTTGGATTAATATACAAAACATATTTGTCACCCTGCCTATTGATTGAAGCTAATCCTTTTTTATAACTATTAACTTCCACCTCAATTGGTTTACTTGCAACAAAATAAGATTGATATTGATTAATCGTCTTTGGCTCAATTAGAAAATTATTTTCTCCATTTTTAACGCGTATTACAATATCATTTGCTAAAGTTTCCAATTTTTTATCTATCATTCCCATTGACTCATTCAAAAGAAGTATAACACAAGTTTTTATTATACCTTTTACTTGTTCTTCAGTCAAATAGAGTTTTTTCTCACTTAATTCCATATTTTCTTTATCTTTTTATAATATTAGCAAAAATTCTTGGCATATCCTAATCTTTTCATATAATGGTCCTTCTCTGATGAGTTCGGGTTTGCTCTCATATAAGCATAAACTTTCCTCTGAACTTTCTCCGGACTAGGAATCTCTACCTTCCTATAGGTTCCGCCTATATAATTGCAATAAATCACGGCAAGTGCCTCCTGCAAATTTGTGCTTCTCTTCACAGATTCATTAATCGCTGGATTAACCTCCTTGATTTCCCCTATCAATATGTCAAACTGCTCATCAAGGGTCAAATTCTCAATACCGCCCGGATAACTAACCTTTGTGGCTTTCTGCCATGGGCTCGGATTTATGCATGTCCTTCTACCCGGCTCATCTATCGCCATCAAAAATTGTTCTGGAGCCATTCCATGAACCTTTCCTCCATTCTTCTTTGCCACAATAGTTGCTGCTCGTAATTTCCTATCCCAAAATGTAAATTGAATTATTCCGGCTCCATAAGAATACGCTGCATCATAATGTTCAAGCTCCTTGGATGATGTCCTTGGACCTTTATAGCATGCGCTTGATGATTTCAACGAGCCTGATTTCTCCCCTACATTCACCATCCACGGACGGAATCCTCCAGCCTCCCCATACACACATCCAATCAATGCCGCAGCCATATAATCCTTCCACCCCAACTCTCTCATCAATCTATCCCTGATTGCCATGCTCTGCCTGTAGTCATTTTCATTTTTTACCTTTATAACCGGATTATCCGGATAATTTGACATATTACTCATAATGTAATTATTTTCTTTCTTATTAGTTAAAGGAATTTTCCAATTGCCGTCATTCAACGTTATTGTCGAACCACTAACCATTGGTATTGCATTCCTGTTTATCCTTATCCCCTTGAATGTTGTTGTCATGTTTCCCGGAACAATCTCATGGGAAACACCCGTCACCATATATGTACCTTTCCAATATGGAATGTTACTTAATTGGAAATACATCATCGGCATTATCTGGGCATTGCCCATCATCTCGACCGAGCATTCATACTGCATGCTTGAATATACTCCATAGATATCCTGCCCAAAAAGATGGGTTTCCCTCGGTCCCTTGGAATTAGTTTGTGTTATCGACATTGTTTTCGCCAACGACCTGTCCGTCACTCCCGGCTTATCAGACTTGAATGATATATTCTTAAACAACGCCTGATTCTGTTTTGCATAGGTAACGCCAAACGCGGGAATATAATTGCCGTCATTATCTGTCAACGCCGACGGCAACAAATCCTCCTCAGTCAGCATGAAACTGTCATCTTTTTTCCCTTGTCCCGTAGCCAACTGCTCTGATGATTTGTAATCATAAATAAATGCATATGTCATTGATGCATTCCCCAATGATTTTTTGTCATATGGCAATACCTTAAACATCTTTCCCAATGCAGCATTATTCTTTATCCCATACATTACCGGCAATGCCACAAGGTTCCCCCCACATCCAGAAGCCACCTCATACAAATATTCATATATGCTATGATTATCATATTGGATTTTGCCGCCTTCGCCAGTCAATCCACCATCAGGCAATGCCTTTGAAACCAGATTTGTAATCTCTGTGCTGTCAATGATTAGCCTTTGCCCTATATTGTGGTAAAAAGTGTCTATAAACGCAAAATTATCATAGTCACTATCACTATATCCACTTTCATCAGAAGTGTCCATTACAGGGCTTTCTGATAGCCTCCAACGGCTTTCTGGAGTCGAGCATAACCATCGGTCATAAAGATTCTTTAAAGTCAAGTATGTGGAATGCTTTAAATCCTTGTTTTTATATGGTTTGTCCGTTATATCAGCATTTCCATCTTTATCATCACTGTTATCTTCCGTTTTATTCAATCTCCGTATATTTGCATCAATTATCTTGTTTTTCTCCGAGTATAATTTTGATGCCGAAATAAGGGACTCCACGAATTTCGTTTCCTCCAAATCTGCCCCGTTGTCCAAATCGCCAATCCATATTGACTCGCCAACACTGTCACTTCCATATGTTTTATTTTTCACAAACATAGGAAATGGTGGCAATATCCCATTTGAATTGTCTGAATCTGTCTCTGTGATTGACATATCATAATGTGATACATTCCGTTTTTCCGCATCATTCCCATCCATTTGTGATTTTATCTTGGAAGTACAATTATAGAAAACCTTCATAAATGTCTCCATATGTGCGAACATCATCCTATAAAGATTCTCGATTGTGGGCGGAAATCCTAATGCCTCGGCAATAAGCCTGTTCTTTGTCTTCTGATATTCCTCTTTTGCTTTCTTTGATAAATTGTCAATCTCCTTTATTTTTCCGTTTGCGGCATCATCTACATTTGTTTCTGAATCTTTATCAATCACCCAAACATATAATACTGATGGATTGCCTTCCTGCTGAATAATATCATCATAAAATTCATCCTGCAATACAGCATATCTAACTTTTATGCTTGCATTATCAGATTTTAAAATGTATTCTTTTTTATTTTCTTGTCTTATCAATTGAAAAACTTCTATCAATCTTGAATTTTCTCCGGAATATTTCTTCAAAAATGAATATGTATCCCCAAATCTTACACTATGGGATTTATTATTATCATATTCATTCACTGACTCAAGAAAATCTGATATATTTGTCCTTAAAGATGCCCTTGAACTTTCTGAAAACTCTGTTGCTATCTTATATATTATCTTTTTCTTCTCAATCCAATCCTTCAACGGATATCTATCAATTAATTTATATGCGTCTATTTTCTCCATATCCGCATAAGACAATGATTGCTGATAAAATGTCTCCGCTTGCTTGGATTTCTCATTTGCTGATATCGTGGCTACCTTTTCCCTGAACTCAGGATACTTAATCATCGGCACTTTTGTCTTGTCATTGAAAACAACGAATTTGCCGCTTTTTATCTGGTTATCCCAATAATCCCTCCCTACATAATCCATAAACGGCGATATAACAGCGTAAGACAATGGCAAATCATTGTAAACCCCAAACATATATCCCTTGAAACTCGCTGTTATTTCAAAATTACCTGTTGATGAGTCAAAATCTATCCTTACCGGATGAGACAATGCCAGATTATAAGTTATCTCGCACCCATAAAATCCCTTTATTGATAATTTGAATAATGGCGACGGAAACATGAACAAAGCACGATAAAATGAACCATTCTCATCATTTTCCTTCGGCGACATCACAGATATTCCTCGTACATCAATGAACTTAATCACCACATTCGGAGAAAAAGCCTGTCCTGCCGTTCCCATATCAAAAGAAACCGAAACTGATTGGATGCCAAAACATTCATTTGTATCAGTTCCGTCTTTCTTATATGATGCATCAGTATATTTTGTTGTCAAGGTTCCATCTGTTCCATGCAAATATGATGCTTTCCCGATAAAAGAAGTCGTAAATACCCTTGTAGCTGTCCCATCAGCGTTAACCATTCCGCATGAATTCCTGTCCGATAAAACAGCCTCCAGATTCAATGAAATGCATAAATCTTCCGGAGGCGACATATATCCATTAACCCCTGGATTATCTGTTACCCCGTCAAGTATCTCGTTAGGATCTACAAATTTGACTCTGGTTCCTATCTCTCTGACCGCCATCTTGCTTATTTATTTCTTTTTAGATATGCATCTATTGAATCTTGATAAGCCTGAATTGATGTACCCAAAGGAAACGGAATCCTCAATGTAGCCCCATCTGGTATCCTATACTCAATAGATCCATATTCCGGATTGGCTTGCATTATCAACCATGCATAATCCGATGAATTATAGTACTTATAAGATACTTGATCAAGTCTTGTCTTCCCTTTCTCATATATCTCATAAAAATCACTGTCCTTCACCGGAATCTCCCCGAAAGGAACTATGTCTATCTTTCCGTCCTTACGGAACTGCTCATATCTGTCAAAATCCGCCATTACCCCTATTGGAATTTAGTCGTTATTGTTTTTCTATTCAAATTTCCGCCTTCTCCAGGATCCATTGCATCAAACTGGCTCAATACCTTTTCCTCGCCATCATATTTTGTATAATAATCAGCATGACGATCATATACTGATGCATTCGCATAGTAGTTATAAGAAACTGCATTCTGGAGTCTGTCAACAGGACCCGCGATATCTTGGCCGCCAATAAAATTAAACGTCAAATTGACATTTGCCATCATCGGTTGAACCCCTATTCCCTCCGGATTCAAATCATATTGTATGCCTGTACCAGTATCATAGTCAATTGACATATTCGTTATCACTATCTTTGTATTGAAAAAATCACCAATTCTCAATACACAATACGGAGCACGCCCGAAAGCCAAATTACCTGCTGGAACGCTTCCATCCTGATTGCCGATTGTCTGCGTAGGTCCCTGCCTCATGCATTGCTGCAAAAATGTCAATCTCGCATTGAATCCTTCTGGCGTTATTGAATGATATGCAGGACTGAAGAATTGTATTTTGTCAATAATATTCTTATAACTCAATTTGTCCGTCTCGCCAAGATTCTTAAAATACATATATTCATTATCATATGTATATTGAGGGGAATCATTCGTCTTGGTAATGCTTGCGCTTTTCTTACCTGAATCAGCTGTAAATACTGCTGCATCCAATGTTCCTCCAGAAGTCTCGCCATTACCTATTGCCCTTAAATTGCCACTAATATCCTCACTCATCCTCTTCTGCAATTCGGCATCGCTTATGTTAAGATATATATTCTCATCAGTCTCGGTTCCGTCTGAGGTTGTCGGTCCCTGATATCCTTTTATCTTGACATGGAATGTCGCAATGGCACATCTGGCAATCTTGGCATCAACCCTGTTCACATCCTTATCCCCAGCAAGATCATTCACTTCTATGATATTACCGTCTTTCCTCGTTATTATATCATCAGATACCTGATATTTGTATTTCACAATTGATGCTATCGCCGCAGCCCTTCTTGAACATAATGTATTGTTATTTTTTGTATATCCATGGCTTGACGCAAATCCTTGAACATCAACTCCCGTGATTGTATATTGATTGCTGCAATCTGGATTCTGCGGATCCATATGCAACACCTGCTCCATTCCCTTCAAATTAATCAAATCATCAAATGAATGCAGTTCGTCATTTTCATCAATGCCTAATTCTTTTATTATTAATTCTTTTCCTTTATCTATGCTTTTATTAAACAGATAGTCACTATTTTTATTCACCTTGTTTTTCTCTCTCAATATTTCTTTCTCATATGAACTATCCCTTCCTGTTCCCCATTCCACTCCGGAATCATACTCATATTTTTTAAGATTTGTTATGACTGATTCCCCATCATTCTGGTCAATGGAAGAGAAATCATTCGGGAAAAATATGATATATTTCACATCCTGGGTTGACTCCACCGGCTTAGGTTCTGTGGTAGTAGTCTTTGCCTCTTCTACTGTATTATTGTTTCCCTTTTTGGAGATATCATCCGACAAGTTGTCACATCCTGCAAAAAATCTTAACAATGTCTGCTCATCATCATACTTATCTTTAGGTTCTCCCATACCCCTCCATTTATTCATAATCGACGGATGGTCAATCAGCATGGTAAATGACAAGTTTCCATTTCTTACTGTGTTTGTATATGTATAGATGCTTTCTCCTCTGCCAATAAAATCATTTTCCGACCAATTGGCAGTTGTATTCTCATTGAATTTCAAATTATAAGGAGGAAACCACATAATCCTGCCCTTATTTGGACCTCTTTGTTCCTCGGTCAAATTCTCATCAATATGAACATCACGCCATGCAAGATTCTCGATTGAGAACATACATTTCTTGATATCATTGTTATATTCTCCTCCGTTCCTAGTAGGAGCAATACGAACATATCCGTTATTCATCAATGACGAATGCTCATTAAGGCGTTCATTTCCCTTATTCGGGCGTAAATCACCAACCAATTTTTCCTGAGTCTCCTTTATACTCATGAAATTATTGTCACCGTCAATAAATGGTCTAATCCGGTCTTTCAAACTGGCATATTGATGATGAGTTGTCCATACTCGGCAATAAGGATTTTGATATCCATTCGTTGTATTCTCTGGATTTTTCCTCAACAAATTTCGACCTCTTGAAAATTGATATTCTTTATTATAAGCTGTTTTAAAATCATTATAATCAGTTATGTCTAATTCTGTATGAAACCTGCTGACAATACTTTTTATTTTTCCATTCTTGAATAACTCATTTGTTTTAGACAAAATACTTTTTTTCGGCGATTGCAATAAGTCCCCATCCTTAAAAAATGAAAACTTACTTCCATCACTCATTTCTGAACTACTTACATCCCCAACTTTTTCTTGTTTCTCTTCATAGAAATTATAGTCTATAACGTTTTTACCTTCACTAGTAAATGCTTCTCCTTTTGTATAAGCCGGATTAATTATTGCATTATCAGCCGCATAATTCGAGGTATCTGTCATATTATATGGCAAAGAATAAGCATCAGCATCATTAACACCAACACTTACCCCATATGCAGTGTTCTCGCCATATCCATAGTAATCATTCAACCCAGTCAATACCTTCTCCGGATTGATATAATCGACAAACGGTGGCTCATCCCATCCGATTGGACGCTTCACATATCCTTTCTGGTGATACTCTAGCAATCCATTCTCAAAAGCAAATATCCTTTTCTCATCCCTATATGCGCAAGCCTTGTCTCGAACCGTGGCACTGTTCGGAATCTGATATGTCTTGTCAAAATTTGTAATTCTTTCAGAATATTTTGAATCCTTGGAATACCAACTTGTCATATTAAAGAACAAATTGTTCTCACGACTTTCCTCCCGATCCGTTAATCCAAGAACACCTCCGACATTATCCAATGTCCCTACCACGCCAGCATGCTTCATAACATCCGGTTTATCTGGAAGACTGTATAGCTCCCCTATAGCCTCGCCAAAACTTGCTGGAACATCATACTCCTCAGTATTGTACCTTTTACCATAGTTATTAATCAGATTGGCATCCCTGTAGCCCATCATCGTGGCGGTTCGGTACACCCCCATAACCTTTCGTCTCGACAAGATTCCTCTCATCTCCTCCCTCGCCTTACGGCTTGTCCCTATTTTAAAGTCAAATGCTGCCATATTCATTAAAAAAATAACTCTATTATGCCGGTTTGTCAATCCTTATGCAATGGCATATCTGTTTATACCACTCGGAACATTCGTTCCATATTTACTCTCATTCAATCCCTTCATTATTATCGGAATCAATGTTGTCTTTATGAATGACGGGTTCTTCAACGCAGCCATCAATTCTTTAGTAACATCAACTTCCTTTCCATTATTTCCCTCCAATTTCAATTTGCCGTCAATGTTGATATTGATTTCCTGCGGCTTTGCTTTCTCTCCATTATTTTTTGCCGTTGATGATGAAACAACATCATTGCCATTACTTTTCATCGGCATCACTGTTATCGGAGCCTGTGGCTTGATTATACCCTCATTTTTCCTGCCAGACGGTGATAACGCCGTAATCTCATTCTGGTTATTTATTACAGTCGGTCTTCCAATCGCAGCGATTTTCGCCTCTTTAATCCTCCTCTTATCAATCTCATCCAATATCGCACTGTCACCTTGACCGATAAGTTTCGCCTTTGTCTCGTCATCAAGTTTTCCGGTAGCCAAAGATGCCGTGATGCTCTTCATCTCCTTTTTGGAATACTTGCCTTGCACCTCCAAGCCTTTTGCCGACAAAGCATTCTCCAAGTTAGCCTCGGCTTTTCTTTTACCTGCTTTGCAAATCCCGACAACCGTACCTGTTACAACTCCAATTGCTGCGCCGATTGCTGTTCCTATACCAGGCGCAATCATCGACCCTAAAGATGTACCAATTCCAGTATATTTCAAGGTCTCACTACCCCAAGTCATCGCATTATCAACGCCATATCCTTTTTTCTGTTTGCCGCTCTCCACTCTTGCGTCTCGCCATCCTTCCAATGCCGCTCCAGCCAAACTAGCCGCCATGCCAACGCCAGCGCCTTTACCTACATTTGCCAATGTAAGTTTTGGATTCGCAAGATATTTCGCCAATGCTTGACCACCTTTGCCCTTTCCTATTACATTGGTCAATGCCTTGCCTGCCTTTCCTCTACCAAATGCCTTTAATACTCGCCTTTTAGCCGTTCTCTCTACTGAGTTTGGTACATTTACTCCTTTGACATTTCTAAAGAATGGATTTCCTTTTGATGCATCCGCCAATGTTCTTGTCACTGTACTGGTTGCCGGTGCCGCTGTAGTAGGATTCACCCCACCACTTCCCGGTGGCATATTCCCGTTTTTCAGATTCTTGAATATCGAACGATTGGCTCCCCAAAACTTGTGCTGATATTTTATTCTTCCAAATGTCTCAAATGCTCTACCTCCTACTTGGAAGCCTCCATTAAGAGCCTTCAACACTACTAATGCACTCAAAACAGCACCAGCATTACCGATAAGATCAGTTACCCCTTTGGAAATCTTTCCGAGCCATCCCATCATCCTTGCCTCTACCGCCTCTCTCTGCTTCTTCGCGCCGCTCCTCACGTCCGCCATTCCCCTAAGCATGGTGGCGATATCCTTGATGTTCTCACTATCGCTTTGGTTCTGCTTCACCAACTCGGTATAGTCATTGTTTGACAATTCACTGAGTTTCTTGAACTCGCCATTAAGGTTCACTCCAGCCACACCTTTCTGAATTGTTCCGGTATTCCTGATCAACTCCTTCATTTCATCAGACAAACCAGATTTTCCAGAAACCCTTAACTGGCGGTCTATCTCCTCTCTCCTTGTACCAGCATTAACGGATTCCATCAAGTTATCGTAACTCATCCCCATTGCCGCAGCCGCAGCCTTAATCCTTTGCCTATTGAATGAGGATACCTCAACCTCTCCGGTCTGCTTGTTGACGGTTCCCATGCCCCGGATCATTCCGGTAACCCTGTCCATCAACCCCTCCATATCGTTCAATCCCTCATTCAGCATCCCCAATGGATCAGCTAATTGCGAGAACGAACCACCAAGCACCTGCAATTTTGATGCAGCATCCATTGCCCCTTCCACCGTCTGGACCTTCTCAGCAAATTGAGCCACCTGCTTCATGTCAAGTTTTATTGCAGTAGCCTTTCTCGCCATATCCTCCAAACCCTTCAATCCATTCTTGAATGTATAGTTTTGAGCTATTGTTATGTTATCAAGGAAATTTTTTGAATATTTCGAGAAATCAAGCCCATATTTGGAAGCGGTACTGAACATCTTTCCCGAACGCTCAGCGGCATCATTGATTGACAATCCGAAATTCTCCAATTTGACTATCATGTCATTGCCACGGTCTCCCATGACCTTGTTCATAGCTGCCATGTTCTCCTGCCCCTCGTTGCTCACCCCTATGTTTCTACCTATAGTATCCACATAGTTCTGCTGCATCTTGAGCAATTCATCAGCGGAAGTATCAAATCTGATACCAATCTTGCTACGCACGACATTATTTATCGTATTGTCGCGCAATGCCGCCATTCCTTTGGTTGACATGGCGACGCTCTTCGCATAGTTCGCCGCAGCCTGATCAGCCTTGCCCCAAGAACTTGTCAGACTGTCAACCTGCTTCCCTATTTCCTTGAATACATCTTTTGTTGATTCAACATTGGAATTAAGTCTTCTGAAAGATGATACCTTACGCTCAAATGCCCATTGCATTCTTGCCCGTTTATCATTAAAATCCTTAAAAGCCTCAAGTTTTTTCTTCCAAGACTCTTCATCTCTCGGATCTAAAGTTGTATTCACATAGTCTTCATATGCCTTTTCAGCCTCTTTTATACTATCCCTAAGTTTTAATGCAGATCTTCTATGTGCTAAATATGGATCATCATTAGGATTGCTCTCCAGAATGGCTTTTCTGAATTGTGCTTTAATATCATCTATTGATAGCGTTGTCTGAGTATTGCCAGTATTACCATTACCGTTTCCACTTATATTGTTGTTACCAGTTCCGCCACCATTCACACCCAGCATCTGGTCTTTGTAAGAGTCCCACAAACCATTGTAAAACTCATCTGTCGCCTTTCCTAATATGATTTTTCCATTACTTGCCATAGCCAAAGAAATATTTAAATAATTGGTAATATTTAGCTGAAAAAAATTCTTTCCCTATAAATATTTTGAAAAGAATTTCCTAACTAAAAAAGGAGTTGATTGTCAACTCCTTTTTCCACCACTCCTGCCAACCTGAGCCATCTCAGCATATGTATTGATTTCACTTTTTCCTACCGTTTTCTCGCCTTCCTTTGCTGCCATTGCTGAATACTCCCTTGACTGCTCATCGTTATGCCTTCTTATGAATTCCCGTCGCTCATGTATAGGGATTGACATTATCATATCCCACGGCATCCCGATATACTTAAAGCAGCCCCATTTCTCGGCTTGCAAAGTTCTGGCGTAATCATCAGGCGATATTAAGAAAAACAAATTGGTCAAGTTGTAGAAACACCTTCATCGAGCCACCTCCGAGACTCTCCGGGCGCTCTATCTCAAGATTAAAATCAACTCCCGGTTCATTGTCGGTCATATATTTCCTCAACGCCGAACTGTCCTTGACATTCATTCCCCTCACAAAATCCATGATGTATTTCCGGTCAGTGATATCATTGATTGACATTATCAGAAGATTGAACTTGTTCGTTACCGGATGGGAGAAACGCATGCCTTCGCCCTCCTCTATCTTATTGCTCCATTTCTGGATTTCATTGATAGCCTGCCTGACCGCGACTTTCTCATTATTGCTAAGTTTATCCTCTTTGTCAATGTACAACTCCATTGATGACACCATATCCTCAAGCCTTTCCTTCCTGAGTCTGAATTCCTCCAGTTCATCCAGTTTTCTCAATGTCACCGCATCCTTATGGGTAGGGAATCTGAATTTCACCACTGCCTTTGACACAGGCAATGTATATTCGAACCATCCATTTGCGTCACCCTTAAGATTAAATTCCTTATACTTTAACTTTGATAAATCAACCGTTGTCTCAAACTCTGTTCCAGTCCTGTCATCAGTAGCAGTTATAGGATAATCAGTCCCATAGCCAGTGGCTCTCAAAAACAGCACAATCGCCTCTCTGTCACCCTCAAGCAAATCACCCGGATCAATCTCATTGTTCATGACCTTCGCTCTGATAATGTAATCAAGAACCTGATTATCCCTATAAAGATTAGGGGAAACAATCATATCCTCATCATATGCGGTCAGATATGCCACCGGCATTGTCGGCTTCTTGTTCTTGTAAGGTTCTCCCTTTGAAGGCAACGGAATCACATCGAATGATGATGACGGCACCTGTTCATGCTTCTCTGGAATGCTTTTATCAACAGCGGCGGCGGTCTCCTCTATAGTCTTGCTCAACCTTTCCTCATCCTTATCCTGACCTGCATTGATTTGCTTTATCATGTCAAGATATGCCTCGCTCGAATCCTGCTCTTTCTTCACAGCCTTAGGCTTTTTCTTGAAATCAGCCGGATTCCCACCTTCCTGAACATATGTGGCAACAATATCATCCTGAGCTTTCTTCAAAAGTTTCACCTTATTCTCAATCTCCTCATCAGAAAACGTCCTTTTTCCGTCAGGGTTTAACTTGGTCTTGAGATTCTTTTTTGTCTCCTTTATCGTGCGCTCATACATGTCGTAACTTGCCTTAATCGTGGCAAATTCCTGCTCTTTTGTCAATTCTTCCATTGCGTCAATGTCTTTTTCTCTTATTCTCTTTCTTAATTTTTCTATCCTGCTCAATATTAAGAATGTCTCTTAAATAGTCCATCACAGATTTCGGATTCTCGTTGATATCCTTTTCCCATATGTAATAAATCGGGATACCATGCGCTAAAGCCCATTTCTCCTTGTATTCGTCAACCCTCTGAGCCCTCTTCTGAACCTTGTTCAAATCCTTCTCCTCATACAACCGAGGATCCCCATGCCAATATGAACCATTTAACTCAATAATCGGTCCGTCAGGAATAATCCGGAAATCATAGTATCTGCCTATATCCTCAGCCTTGAACTGATATTGATATGTCACCCCCAACTTATCAAGAAACTCTCTTGCAAACCTCTCCTCCAACTTTGAAGTTCCATATTCTTTATGAACAGGCTTCCGCCATGCCCTTTTATGTTTGGTCTTTGGCGGAAGTCTGTCATCCTTTTTATTTTTCTTCTTATTAACCGGTTTATTTTGGGTAATCGGTTTTCTTTTTTTAGGAGGCTGAGGCACAATTAGTTACTTTTAACAATAATAAGAATCGGATACTTCTGTCAGAAAATCATCAAACGAATATGTCAAGAATATTTTCTTTGCAGTATCATCATCATAATTACTTGGAGTGGAATCAACACATTCCAGCGCACAATCCTCAAATGTCTGAGTTATTGTAGTATATCCAAATCTATTCAGTCTTGAAAACTTGATATCAATATTAGGTATCTGATTCTTAAACCATCTATCCGCTAATACCTCATAAACCGGATTATCCTCATCCTCAATCAATTCAATATAAATTTTCCTTTCAGCAAAATCCACATCGAATACTTTGACCATATAGCATAAATCTATATTATCAAAAGGCAGACTTACCATGAATCTATTGTTATGCGCGATATTTCCAGAGTAATCATAATCCTTAAGTTTATTTTCTTGATCATTCGCATGCTCTTCCTGAATATCATCCATTTCTTTATGACAATCCTCTATCTCTTTCTCGCATTGCGCACGATGATTCTCAAACCAATTATTATCAACCGACTCCTTGGCTTGCATCTCTTTCAATTCCTTGATTTTATCCTCCGCTTTCTTCATTTTCCTTCTCTTTTCAACTGCTTCAAGTTCATCCGGTCTCAAACAACCATCCATATGCTTTTCAATCTCTGCCTTCACTTCATTTATTTCCGCAATCTTATCCAATTCCTTCTGGTCAGTAAGCAAAGATTGGGCTTTCGAAAAATCCGGTTTCTTCACCTCCTCAGGATCTGGTAATTCCTTATCATATTTCTCAAAAATTTTGTTTACCATGTCATTAAGGCTCTTGAACATGCCATTTTCAGAAAACAACCCTAATTTATCCTTCATCTCCTTAAGTCTTTCCTTTACATCACGAAGCACTGCGGTAGGGGTTCTTTGATCCTTTAGCATCTCAAGCAGCATATCATCTATCGGGACATCATACTTCTTGAATGAAACTTTATTCGTTGTTTTATTTTCCTTGATTTCAATCTTCTTCTTCATGTTAATCAGTTTGAGTTCCTTGCCATTCTCAGATTTCATTTCAATCTTTGCATCTTCCGGCTCAGCCAAAACCAATTTTCCATTCTTATTCAAAATGCCTAAGGCAAATCTAAGCAACGTTTGATTCTCCTCAACTTCTTCATTATCATCATAAATCAGATTGAATGACATCCCATCCAAAAAACTCATATGCCATTTCTTTTTCCAAACAAGATTATTGCCATTTGCCATATGCAATACCCCTCTATCAAAATCAATTCCGATTATCGGTGTTCTGACAGCATCTGTTATATAATCAAAAGTGGTTTTATCCTCAGAAATAAGGAATACATCAAAATTGCAGCACATATCAAGGCAATTAGAAATATACTCTGCCATCATAGTGGTCGCACCAGCACCCCTGCATTTCCTTATCAGAAAATAATTTACCCCAGAATTATATTCAACCCCATTCAACTGTTCCAAAGCTTCAATCTGTTCATCAGTCAACTTTACTCTCTCTTGTTTGTTCATTTTAGTTTATTCTTTAAAAAAACATTATCTTTCAATTCATTAGCCATTTGTTCAAACTCCATACAATCAGCCTTAAACCGGCTCTTTTCCTCCGCCGTCAATGTAAACCATTCATTCAACTTCTTCTCGGAAAAATATCTCTGATGCATCATTCGTTCAATAAAAAAAGGATATTCAGTCTCGAAATAATCAGCCAGAAATATTTCCTCACCATTCCCAGTTTGTAGTTTCTTCATCCTTTTCTCAATTGCTCCACGGGTGACACCAATCTTGAAACAATTGTCTTGCCCTGAATCACACATCAAGTAAACAAACGCCATTCATTGTCTTTTATTAAAAAGATAATCATATGCTATGGAATTGTCAACATTTATTCCTTTTTATCAACTATTTATCTATAAAAGAATTTAATATGAAGAAAAATTCAATTAAAGAGAATCTTAACGCGATAAAAAACATAGCACAAAAAGCCCCGAAAACCATAAACGAGGCTATTAACTTCGAGAATGGCGATATGGGTCTGGACGAACCTACAGATATGCCTCAGGCACTTGTAGAGCCAAAAATGAAAAAAGATCCAAAAATACACCCAGATGAGTTAATCAACGATTTCAGAAAGCGAGCTCTGAGGGCTATGGCTGAACTCGCCGACACTCCTGAGGATCCTAATTATGAGAACCTCAAGCGAATATGGCAACTCTGTGACAAAGCAGTTAATGAGAAACAAGACCAAAGAGAACTTGCAGCAAAGAATCCGAATCTAATGAACCAACAACAATAGAAAAAAGCAGGAAATTATTCCTGCTTTTCTTTTTTTCTCCAACTGTATTTAATCAAACCACAATTCCATATTTTGGTATATCCTAATTCTTCCGTCATCTCTTTCTCTGTCATTTCCATTGATAAATCGTACTTCTTTGATAATGCCTGCTTTCGCATATTGAACTTATGTATTCTCTCGTCTGGTTTTGTCAGACTCAGATAGCAATAATCCGGGTCCTCCTCTTCTTCTTTTTCAAATCCTATCTTCTCGTATATGTTTCCTTTAACCTCTGATGACCATCTCCTGTCAGCGAATGACTTGACATAATCCGGATTATTATTCCTTACAAATGCTTTAAATAACTTTCCTCCGATTCCCTGACATATGTAATTATAATCCGTGGCAAACCTGTTCAATTCGTATTCCCCCTCTTTCCATTTGATAAATGTCATCACACCAATCAACTCCTCATTGAAAAATGCGCCATAACAAATTGTTGCCTTTCCATAGCCTTGAATATGATACTTCTCAAGAAATGCCTCCGCTTCCTTATTCTCTATTTGTTTAACCATGCATTTTCTCGCACCTATCTTCTCCTTATCGTTATCCTTACCAATCAAATGCAGTAACTTGTTGATTACAATATCCTTATGATTTAAATACTCATCCTCAAAAATCTCAATCAGTCTAATTCCTTTAGCCTCACAGGCTTTCATCTTATCATAGTGATACCACCTATCTTTTCCGGTCGCCTCAGAATGCCAATACAATCCATTATATTCAATAGCAAGTTTCAATGACGGTACATAGATATCAAGTTCCTTCCGTCCTCCAAGTATAATCCGATCATGCTGGATAACATTTTCTTCGCCCAACTTATTAGCCAGAAAATCATAAATCTCGTTCTCTTTGCTTGAATATAAATTGGCGCAAACAGGGCAACCATGTCCATTAGTATGATCATATGCCAACTGTTGAAATTCTCCATGTTTAGGACAAATTATAGTTATTTTACTATGCAAATTATCATATTCAATTTTTGAGTAGTCATATTTGTCGCCATGAACTTTTCGTGCTTTTTCAATGTATTCTTCTTTTGTTATTTTTCGTACTTCCCCAATTTTCCTTTTACCGCATATAGGGCAACCTTGCTTATTACTATAATGTTTAGCTGGTGTTTGCCAAAACTCACCGTGTTCAGGACAAATTATGCATACCTTAGTGCTATTATCTACATATGTAACATTTGAATAATCATACTTATCTCCATGTACTGACCTAAATCTTTCAATCCAATCTTTAGTATTCAATCTTCGTCCCGCGCATTTTGGACAACCATTCTTCATATTAATATGACAATTTGGTGTCATTGTATATTCACCATGTTCAGGGCAAATTATAGTAACACCTTTCGCAGAATTTCTATAAACTACTTTTGAATAATCATATTTATCGCCATGAATTTTTCGTGCCTTTTCAATGAAGGTTTTAGTATCTATTACCTCCCTGCCTCTTTTTTCATTGGCGCAATAAGGGCATGCATGCCCTCTAAGAAAATCACTTGGATTTGTCCAAAACTCGCCATGTTTTGGGCAAATAACACAAACTTTTGTTCTTTGATTTATATATTCCGTCTTGGAAAAATCAAATTTATCCCCATAAACCGCAATTGCTTTTTCTACAAAATTTTCTGCTTTCCTCATATTCTTCAAAATTATTTTACAATAATAAGTATTTTTTTCTTCAAAAACAAGTTATTGGCTATTTATCCTAAAAAAGAATAATAAAAAATTAAAAGCAATATTCGTATGGATTTAATAAATAAAATCCCAAACGTATACGAACCAAAAAAGAAAAACCGGTTCTTAGTCAGGTTCCCAGCAGATTTGGGAATACAGGAATGGTACGTTGAATCAACCAAACGTCCGAATATAGTAACCAACAGTGTGGAGATTCCGTTCTTGAACACCTCCACATGGGTTGCAGGTAGTTACAGATGGCAGGAGATGCAGGTTACATTCCGTGACCCTATCGGTCCTTCCGCTACCCAGGCACTCATGGAGTGGATTCGTCTTTGCAGCGAGTCCGTTACTGGCAGACAGGGATACGCAGTATCCTATAAGAGGGATGTCGAACTTGAGATGCTCGACCCTACGGGAGTTGTAATCGAAAAATGGATTCTGGTAGGATGCTGGCTGACCACTTACGACGGTGGTGATCTTGCATACAATGACGATGGACTCGCCACGATTTCCGGCACCCTTCGTCCTGATTACTGCATTCTCGCGTACTAATTTTTAGTGAAAAAAAAAATAAAAATGCCGTGGCAAAAAACTGCGGCATTTTTAATCGTGTAATTTATTATATATTAAACAATTAGCTCAAAATATTATGTAATGGCAGGGGGCATTATATTAGTCCCTAGCATTGCATTCAATTATTTGATTCCAGAGTTTTTCAGCACGTTCTTTTCTTTTCTCTTCAGGCAACAAATCCCATTCTTTTATATAACCATTCTCATCAATAGTGAATTCCAAATAATCACCGAAACTATCATTCTTGAAATCAAGCAAGGACGGAACATACATGGTATCCTCACTACCAATTATTTCCTCCAAATCATTGTCAAGAAATGAATATCTTCCCTGATCGCAAACCTTGTAATGAATATTTGCTGTTGTTCCCTTATCCCAATCCAATATTCTTCCCTCATCCAAATCAATGATGATAAGCCAATGATATTCTGAACGAGGATATTGGGTACCCCATACATTCGTAATGATTTTATTTACCCTCACCATCAAAGGCATCCTTGACTCAACTCCTCCTTGATTATATTGCTCGTCATAATCCAAATCATCATTTCCATTTATTTGGGAATCCTCAAGATAACGAGGCTCCACATCACATGCCAAATATTTGATTTCAACTGGTTTCGCATTCGGTGTATCAATAAACATAAAAAATTGCCGGATTGTATTTTTTTATTTTCTCCGGCAATTATAAGCATAATATTTCTATTTTCCAAATTATTTCCTGTTTTTTTCTAAAAAATTGTCCAAAGTTCAAAAAACCTGTTGAAATCCTTGTATAGCAATTTGGAGTAGCCGTTTTGGCAATATGATTTCCCCCATGAATTCCGGATTATAAAACCCTCATCATCATAGCCCACGATAGCCACGGCATGATACCCAATTACATCCTTATCACCTTGATTGGAATCAGGAAGCCAAAAACTGTCCTTTATCCCATAAACCGGCAAAGCGCCCAAACATGGACCATTCGCCAGTATTGCGCCTTTTAATGCAATCACATTCCTTATTAATCCATAGTCATTGATTTTAAAATTACCGACTTTCGTCTTGACCCCATGATGCCTCACAAACTCCAAGCCATCCTTAAACGACATACCCTCTAACATTTTCAATGACCTTGCGTTATATATTTCAAAATAATCCACCCTATTGTCTTTTTTTGAGCCCAAACGGCAATTTATCTTCCAGTTGATATATGCACTGATTGAACAAGGGCAACAAATAGGATCTTCGCCTTGATTCAATACATCCGGCAAAATCCTCACATAAGAATATTTCTGAGGCATTTTAGATATATTCTGAGGGGAATACATCCTCTCGGTTCCATCTAGTTTTGATCTTATCAGTCCAAACATATGCTATTTTTCAATTTTTGAAGTCATTATTTTTTCAAGTAAGAAAGGTTCTTTCTTTCCTGTTATAACATACTTGAACATTGTCCCGCATGACCATTGCTTAATCCAAACATATTTCTGTATGGTATCTCCAGTTTCATATGATATGAATTCAGCATTATACCAATCCCTTACATCCTGCGACAATGTATCGGATATGCACAATGAGTCCAATTGGTATTCATTGACATATCGTTCAATCAATGTCACCATCCTGAAATCCTGTTTCCTGGCTTTATTGGCATTTCCACATGAAAACAAAATCAAGAATGTAACCATTATAAAAATCAGTTTTTTCATTGTTTTTTCGTTTTGTTATAAATAGTCTTAGGCAAACAAAAAAAGGAGGATTTTTCTTCCTCCTTTTTCATAAGTATTTATAATTCAATTAGTTTTCATCAAAAGTCATTTCATATAATTTTGCTCCACAATCATAAATCCTATACCAATGATTTTGATGGCAAAATTCCTTTTCTGTCATATCAACTGGGCATCCATATCTCTCGACTAGGATATTCTTACGAAATGCAAATCTGTTTTTTCTTGTATCCTTAATCACATAGAAATAATTCGGTTTTGTGTTATGAACAAAATTGAATCCTATTTTTTCATATACATCACCATTGGACCATCTCCTATCACAATATGTTATGATTTTTTTCGGCTTATAAGCATCTATGAATGCTTTCAGCATTTTAGAAGCACCTCCATTTACTGAGATTCCTTCCTTGGTGCATAACCTTAATATCTCATATGTATCATCCTCATTCTTATACCCTAAATTTCTTCTCAATTTTCCAAATGTCATTACAGATACCAATTTATTTTCATAATATAGCCCAAAACCATATTTGAATCCGATAAAGCCCTGAATATGATTCTCTTCAATAAATTGCTTACACTCTTTTTTATCAACTTCTCTAACCTCACATTTTCTTGCACCAATCCGGGTTTTATTCATATTCAATATATTCTTGATAATGTTTTTGCAAATATCCGGCTTGTATGACCATTCATCTTCAAAAATATGTATTAATCTAACATCTTTTTCCAAGCATTTTTCTGTTTTTTTCAAATGATATTCAGGATCTGGCTTCTGTTCCTCACAATGCCAAAACAAACCATCCAGTTCAAAACCAATATTATAATCCGGCAAATAATAATCTATTTCTTGAGGAGTAATTATTTTTCGGCAATTTTTATAATATTTTACTTTTATCTCCTTCAAAAATTCCTCAAAACTATTTTCTAATTTAGTCGGTCCCGTAATTTGTTCTAGTGGATGGCAAATACGACACTTATTTGTAATATTTTCTTCTTTTAAATATCCTAAAGTTCTAATTACAAATATATCACCACATTTTTTGCATTTAACAGTACAATCAAAACGTGAACGAAATTCTAATAACTCCAAATCATCATTATTGCAAATTTCTCTATATTTTGGTATCAAAACATTTTCCCTATATTCTTCATCCTTCTTTTTCTTTACTTTTTTCATTATCTCTGATGATTTTTGCCTACTTTCTTGCGTTTTAGAATACATATCTACTCCATACCTCTTTAGGCAGGTAGCTCTTGCTTTTGCTAATTCAGCTCTTTTTACTTCTATAGGCTTCTTACTATTCGTCTCTCTCAATGATTGGGATTTCTTAGCATTAATCTCATCTTTATGTATTTCAACATATTTCTTCCTGCATTCTTCAGAGCATGTTATTTTCTCATATTTTTTCCTAATTTTAAATTCTTTACCACAAATTGGGCAAATTCTTGTCTCCCATTTATCTTCACGTATTCCACGTGGTTCTTTTGGTGAGCCTTGCCCTTTCAAGTGATCCAATGGATTTTGCCAAAACTCACCTATTTCATTCCCATATCTATCTTTTTGATGGGATATAATGCAAACTTTTTTTCTTACTTCTTTGTATTCCGTTTTTGAATAGTCATATTTGTCTCCATGAACTTTTTTTGCTGCCTCAATAAATGATTCTGTTGTCCAACTATGCCTAATACATCTTGGACAATTACCGCCTCCTAAAAAATTGTAAGGTTTAACCCAAAATTCACCATGTTCTGGACAAATAATACAAACTTTTGTCTGAGCATTTATATAATCCACTTTAGAATAATCATACTTATCTCCATGAACTTTTTTTGCCCGCTCAATAAATTCCTCTGTTGTTAACTTTCGCATATTAAGTCGTTGTTTATCTAATATAAATATTATCACATAGTACAAAATTAATAATTAAAGCATAAAAAACAAAAAAAGGCTCATATTTATGAGCCTTTCAATTAAAAATACATATTTTGATTAGTTTTCATCAAAAGAAACGCTTTGCGGATATACCACAAATGAAATACTGATATATTCCATTGCAGGCGTAGGTTTGACCTTTATCACCGCTGGTAAGATGTGCTGATCCATAGTCTCGGCTGTAACCTCTGTATCTAACTTATAGTCAGCGATACCCCTATTGGACTTGGCATCCGCAAGAATAGGCTCAACCAATGACCTGAACTGCTTCTCCAGAGTTGTGTCATACTGCTCGAAGATAAGAGCCTGAGCGGCATCGACTACCAGTTTCTTGATTCTGATCATAAGCCTTCTGACATTGATTCGATTCAACGGGCTCGTCTCGCTGCTGTATAACGTCTTGTTGCCCCAAATCTTCACACCGTCCTGAGCGAAACTCTTTACAGGGTTAATCCTGTTTTCATAAAGATCATCCTCATCATCAAGAGTTGTCTTCTTCACCGCCATGATGCAATTAACATTTCCACGGCTGATACCCGCCGGGGCGAACCAAGGATATGCATTGTTATCAGTATCAGCGATGTTTCTAACCACATCCTTCGTAACAGGGAGGTCAATATACTTGTTCAGACTTGAATCAAAGTATTTGATCCATGGGAAATATGTGCAAGCATATGATGAATCAATCTGCGTGCCCTCAAGCTCATCTACAATTTCTTCTACAGCCATCATATTTCCATCATCATCATACTGCGGTGAATCCATGATGTAGAGTGCATCTCCGCCACGACCGTCTTCCTTATCCTCGATGATATCAAGTGCATCCTCGGTAAGCAAAGTATTGTTTTTCCAGTCGATACCCGGCGTGGCGAAAACATTGATATCAATATCCTGAGGATTTGCGAACTGCCTATATCCGGCAAGGAATGCATAATAGTCAGAAGTTATTGCCTCTGAACCTAATTTCAAAGTATCAAGATACCCAGAAAAATTCTCATTTTTATCATTAATACTATGGAATACAGAACTTTCCGTCACTTTGTACCGACTTGCCTTATAATCATCAGCATTTGTGCGATATCCTCTATTGATATCCCATCCGTCAAAACCTCCGTAAGGATAAAGAGTGAACTTTCTGGCATTGATATCACTATAGATAGTATCGTTCATATATGAGCCCCCTATAATTCTCGGTATCTTTGTATCATTGGCACTGACGCTTTCCGTGGATACTGTAGTAAAGGTAAATCCGCTATCTCCGTCAACCTTAATTCCATTTGAGTAATCTTTCATATTTAAAATAGAATCAAGATGGAACCCATTTGTTAACTTATCAGGATTTGTATCACTGTCAGTATATGCATAATATCCTTGATAGTTCAAGATATCCTCATCAAGCACATCTTTGTTCAATCCGAAATACTGGCGTTTTGCCTTTACGCCAACGTCAAATTTGTTATTATATGCCAGATTAATCTTTTTACCGAACAATGATGGATAACCAAGGAATCCAGCAGGAACACATGACTCCAAATTTTCTGAATCTGCAATCTCGACTGTGATATACTTGGATTTGTTCGCATAACTTCCGTCAACAGTACCAATTTTGTATCCAATAAATCTGGAATCACCCTCAACCATGTTACACTTTGAAAACTTTTCCAAAATCAACGGAGATGAATCTGAATCATAAAAATCACGAACAACAACATCAAATGTTCCATCATTCGGATTTATGTTCTGAATTGAAATTTTCACTTGATAATTCGCTGAATTGCCATCCGCAATTGTTATGACCCTAAACAATTTCTTCATTGTTGCAGTATGAGTCGAGCCATTAGCAGAAACATTCGAAACTACCCATGGCGTTCTTGCATACCTAAATGGGCTATAAAACGATGTATAATAATTTGGCTTATCAACATTTTCAAGCATGACAATATCGCCTTCCTTAAATGTACCCAATTCTTTTTCTGTCAGCCCATCTATTAAATTACCATCTTTGTCTTTATCTCCAACATGAACTACCGTTCCAGTATATACCTTTGCATCACTAGGAGATGCAGTTGTTGGCTTAAGTTTATAAGTATCTTCGCTTTTGCCGTCAACCATCTTAGTACCATCTTGGACAATTGTGTAATATGATCTTGTTTTTGTTGCCTCTTCCTTTACAAAATCATTACCCAATTCTTTTGTTGAATCAATCATTCCCTCAAATAATGATTCAATATAAACAGGAGCTTCTCCAGATACTGGGCTAGTACCCAATACATTGTAAATAAAGTCTCGATCTTTGCTATTCAAAGATACATTGTAAACATATTCTTTTGTTGAATCTCCACCTTCCGTTGTACATGTAACTTTGATTCCCAATTTATATTTTGCATTCACATCATATTTTGAAGCAAGATCATCCTCTTTAAGATCTACTTCAGCGCAAACAGTATCATAACCAGTACCTTTATACTCTTGTTTTGTTATCGTTGTTACTAGTGCTTCAGCATTTTCTGGTTTTTGCTCACAATATGACAACTTATTACTGATGCCACTATAACTCATTTTGCTTCTCAATATAAGAATTGGATGCTCTCCTTGATAAAGAACCCATGCCGGACCAGCGTTATATCCGGAAAGACCAAGGACCCTAACCACATTAAGCCTCTGCGATTTCTGAAGATACTCCTTAGCTATGTATGGAAGCTCATATCTCGGTCTGCCATTCTTCTTGAATTTCTCCGTTGATGTGCCGCCAAAATAATCAACGAATGTTGACCAATCCTCAATCTCGATATTCTGGAATGCCGGACCCTTCAATGTTTCGCCGACAAGACCAAGACTGGTAATACCAAGACTCTTGACGGAATATGTGACATCCTTCTCCTCTGTATAGACTCCTGGAGATACATGTCTTCCTCTTGCATCACTTATCATTGTAAATAATTTTTAATTTCTTATTTTGTAATAAATAGTTAGGCAATTTTGAAAAAATCAGTTTCCTTTTGCTCCAACTTCCATTTCATCACCAATAATTTGGTCTGTCCTTGAATCGAAAACATTAGTCCAATCAACGCCATTTATCGTCAATTTGCCTTCCCTGTCACTGTAATATTTCGATAATTTTCCGAGATTCACCTGATCGCCATCCTTTATCTCTATATCATCCAAATCATGGCTTTCATAACCTTCCGCTGCTTCACTTGAAATGTAAACTTTGTTTGTCATATCATCATTCAACCAAAACTCGCAATTTCGGATATTATCCATAATCATGGACGTTATCCTCATATTTGTATCCATCTTGAATCTTATCCTTTTGGCGCATGGCTCGAATGAAACTGTCAATTTCAACGGCTTATACTCATAATAATTCACATTATCACAAACCGGCATCTCAACCTCCTCTATTTCAGCATAGGTTTTCGTCCTTTCCCCGTCAAATCCCTTGAACATCAGATAAGGCTTCTCCTCAACAACAAAACTGTCCGGTGTTATGATATATGCCATTACCGTAATCCGGTACGATTGGGAATAAAATCTTCGATCATCAATGCTGTAATCGGACTCATCCGAGATATCAGTCAATTTCATCCCGATGTAATGACCGTTAGGACGCATATAAGCATCTATCGCCTTGAATTTGTCATTCACTTTCTGGTTGAATTCATTCAATAACTCATATTTGTTTGTTATCAAACTGATCGTATATATCAAATCGACGCAAAACGGTTGCTTTATCCGGTATTCTATGAAATATTTCCTGTCATTCTTGTCTCTTGCCTCAACCCTCTTCATCAAATACGTGCGTTCTCCCGGTATATTTCTTGTGCTGCCATACAATGTACCACCTTTAGGGTTATTTTCCCTTGTAATAGCCTTAAAATTCATTTTAAAGTTCATTTTGTCATCAATGTTGAACCATGATTGAATATATTCTGAAAATCTTTGGTTTGAAAACAATAAAATGGTAGGAACTGAACTCCCGTCATAGACGATATCCAATTCCTTTTCCACCCATCTCTTGAATTCCGCGTCGATATCCTTGTATTCCAACGTCGCAGGGAAAGGAGAACCGTCTTTCAAGACCTCTTTGGCAAGATTTCTTCTCCGTTCTGTCCCGTAGGCTTCGGCTTTTAACTGTAATTCATTTTTATAATCTTTACTCATTGCTATTTGTCTTTGAATTCGTTAGGATCAACATAAGCACACTCAATCGTTCTGAATTGAGCGGTCGTTCCATAAAGAGTAAATTGATTAGCCATTGAATTGACTCTTCCGTCATCAGTAACCACCCAATATTCACGATGCATGGTATCAAGTTGAACTCCTATGTAATCGCCTCTGTTGATATCGCAATTATTCTCCTCCAATGTTCTGATTAATACCGTAAACGTCAGTTTTCCCGGCTTGGCATAGATACCTTTCATCGTTTGGCTATTATATGATTTCATTTCGCCTTTGGATATCTCATAAACCACGGGCAATTCTACAGGCATTTTGAACCTCACGGCATCTTTTTTTGATTCTTTGTACAAATCATCAACCTTTGTCTTCTCCAAATCGACTTGATACAGAATTATAGTTTGATTAGCAAATTCCTCAAGGTATTCCTGCATATAGTGCAACTGCAATTCCACGTCTTTCGATGAAAAGAATTTTGAATTACGAGTTACTGGAGTTTTCTTTTTGGGTATTGTGGCATCTAACTTCATTTGTCTTCAATTTTCAATAAATAGTTTCCTAATCTGGCTTGATTTGCTCGCGCGCGCGTGTACGCATACGTGTATGCGCGCGTAATTATTTAATAATAAATATTATATAAAATAATAAATAAAATATCGGTGATTATTCAGCGTCTTCTGCGTGGACGTC